>ENA-OPAQ01001906-OPAQ01001906.1-human-gut-metagenome-genome-assembly--contig:-NODE-1906-length-10984-cov-2.777747_pt1 | contig 10984 bp, 9 predicted proteins | sample MGYA00241058_ERZ501432 | MGnify/ENA primary metagenome ERZ501432 (study PRJEB25962, sample SAMEA2042570) | human gut metagenome | biome: human gut; feature: human-associated habitat; material: faeces... | reverse complement strand
GGTGAAGGTTTCATCCTCTTCTACCAATTGAGGACGTTTGGCTCCTTCGGGTTTTACTTTCTTTTGTACGGTCACAACAAACTTTTCTTCATCAGCATCTTTCAAGACCCCGCTCAGTTTGCGTCCGCCTTTAGTCAGCACTTCCACCTCCAGGCCGATGTGGTTATAGTACTGTTGCAATACTTTAAATGGCTGTCCGATTCCGGCAGAACCTACTTCCAGCTCATAATCTTCCTCTTCACGGTTCAGTTTCGACTCAATGAAGCGACTCAACTCCACACAGTCTTCAATCCAAACACCTTCTGCATGGTCAATTTCGACCACAATCTTGTCATCAGGGCTGACGGTCACTTCTACCAGAAAATAGTCTTTATCCTCCAGCCATTCTTCAACAATCTGACAAACAGTTCTTTTTTCTATCATTGATTAACTATTAAGAACAAAAAAAGGAGCTTAATCGCCCCTCCACCTTTCATCCGTTTCGGGTGCAAAGATATAAATAATCTGTTCGACTACAAAATATTAGAGAAAAAAAAGAAATGATAAGAAAAAAACAGAAACTACCGACACTTCAACCGACCATAAAAAACATAATTATTGTCGCTATCTTGAATACTTTCCATCAATTCGCAAATAGGCGACTTTGTTGAATGTCAACTTGCTTACAATTTAGAGAAATTTCCTAAAGACCTTTTTCCCTGCGCAAATAAAGAAGAAAACAAGTTGATTCGCACTACATCATAAACCTTTATAAACAAGACTATTACCATCTTTCATCCGATCTTTACTCCGGCCCGCATACCCGGGCCCACGAGCATAGGCATACGGGCTCGGATAAGATTCAGCCCTTTTTCACTAAAGACACGAAGGGAAACACAATGCTTTTATAGACATAAGCAGATAAGACAATAGATACATTATGCTATATACCAAGCTATTGCACTTGCTTTCTCTACTAAAATGAAAGGTGGAAGATAATACCCTCCTATTATCGAATTTTCATTAATGCCATATCTGTAGGAACAGAGAAGAGTGTTTCTTCTGCCGATGATACTTGACTACAAGAGCTTAGCAACATTAGCAGAAGAAAACATTTACTCAAAAATTTAGCCAAACGATACATTAAACTCTTAATGATATTAGCCTCGTTCAGCTTTTATCTTCTTCACACGTGCACACGTACGATGTCCATAAATGATAATCACTACGAAACAGATAAAAGGAAGCATGAAAGACAAGTTTACAGCAGGCATACCCAACAATGTATGTTGGTCAATAATACAAGCCTGTAATGGTGGCAACACAGAGCCTCCCAGAATTGCCATAATCAAACCGGCAGCCCCAAATTTGGCATCATCACCCAAACCACGAAGAGCAATGCCATAAATCGTGGGAAACATTAGTGACATACAAGCCGAAACAGCTACTAAACAATACAATCCCCATATGTCTTGCAAAAAAATCACACCTAACGTAAAAGCACCACCCGCAATCGCAAGAATCTTGAGAAGCATCCCCGGATTCAGGTAGCGAAGAATAAATGTACACACGAAACGGCTTATGCAAAAAATAATCATAGCAATTATATTATATTCCTGGGAAAGCACTTCAGCAGCCTTCTCCTCCATTCCCTGCGACATAAACAAGCGCGTTCCATATTGGATAACAAAAGTCCAACACATAATCTGTGCACCTACATAAAAAAATTGTGCTATGACTCCTTCTCTATAATGGGGAATTTTAAAGATACGCTTCAATGTGGGTATAAAATCAATATTATGGTTCTTATCGCCATTCTTAGGCATTTTAACGGCACGTATCACAAAAAGCATCGCTAGAATTACTAATCCTATAATCAGATAAGGAGCAATCAACACAGAAAGATCCGACTCTTTCAATACTTCAAACTCTGCCGGAGACAATTGGCTGCGTTCTACCGTATCCATAGGATTCAGACGCGCCTGAATGAAATTCATAGCAACATACATGCCGAGCAATGATCCCATCGGATTGAACGACTGCGCCAGATTCAATCGTCGGGTCGCCGTCTCTTCTGTACCCATTGATAATATATAAGGATTAGCACTGTTTCCAAAAACGAGAGTCCACATGTCAAAATAAAATAAGCGAGCAGAAAAGGGTAATAATCGCCTGTCATCTTTGCTGGGAAAAACAGCAAGGCACCCAAAGCATATAGTCCCAGTCCCAACAGGATACCGGCTTTATAAGAGTATTTGCGAATAAACATTGCAGCAGGAAAGGCCATTGCAAAGTATCCCCCGTAAAAAGCGACTTGTACTAGTGCTCCATCAGTGACGCTCATACGGAATATTTTCGAGAAAGCCTTTACCATTGGATTGGTAATATCGTTAGCAAACCCCCATAGAGCAAAACAAGAGGTCACTAAGATAAATGGTAGGATATAACTTACTCCATCTTTATGGAGAATGGAACGGTTGGTGTTTTTCATGAATTGTCGGGTTATTCAGGATAATATACCTGAGGTTCTACACTGTTTATGATAATTTCTTTTAATTCTTCCCAAGAATCGACTTCGCCTTGGGCTTTTGCCTGCACTAAAATATTGCCGATAGCAGTGGCTTCTACCGGACCGGCATACACAGGAATACCTAAAGCATTGGCAGTAAGCTGATTTAACAGACGGTTCTGGCAGCCTCCTCCAATAATATGAAGCTGTTTGACCGGTACCGGCAGACATCGATTCATCTGCTCTACTCCCAATTTATAACGATATGCCAATGACTCGATAACGCAACGAACAAATTCTCCTTGAGAGACTGGTGTCCGTAAATGGTGCTTATGACAATACTTAATGATCGACTCTTCCATATGGTCGGGATTGCAAAAAGCAGAATCATCCACATCAATCACCGAACGGATATCCGACACTGTAGCTTCAGCTATTGCACAATCATAACTGATTTCCTTTCCCTGTTCTTTCCATTCAGCCATCAAACGTTGTAAAATCCAAAGCCCAGTTATGTTTTGTAGAAAACGTATCTTACCTTGTATTCCGCCTTCATTCGTAAATCCGGCCACACGTGCTTCTTCTGTCAGAATCGGTTGATCTACCTCTGCCCCGAGTAAAGACCAGGTTCCCGAACTGAGATAAGCCCGATTGGGTTCATTGGAGGGAACGGCAAATACGGCACTGGCTGTGTCATGCGAACCAACAGCAACGACATTGATACATCCCAAACCGGTTTCATCTGCTATTTCCTGCTTCAATTTGCCACGGACAGTTCCGGGAAAAACGATTTCACCAAAAAGCTGACGGGGTAATCCCAACTCACTGATCAAGTTATCCGACCAATTACGCTGACGAGCATCCAGTAGCTCTGAAGTAGAAGCGATACAATATTCATTGTTCGCTACTCCGGTAAGAAAATAGCTGAACAGATCAGGCATAAATAATAGCTTATCAGCCACCCGGAGTTGCACATCATCATTCTGCTTCATACTATAAAGTTGAAACAGAGTATTGATAGGCATCACCTGAATCCCGGTTTCAGCGTAATGAACAGTCTGATCAATCTGTTTAAACACTCTTTCAGGTATACCATCCGTACGGGAATCACGATAACAGACCGGGTTGCCCAGCAACTTACCATCCTTATCTATTAACCCAAAATCAACTCCCCAGGTGTCAATAGCCATACTTTTTACTTCATAGCCTTTCCGGGCAGCGACACGAAGTCCGTTTTTCATTTCTTCAAAAAGAGAAAGAAAATCCCAGTAAACACAGTTTCCAAGTTTTATCTGCCGATTGGCAAAACGATATACCTCTTCCAGTTTTAGCTTACCTTCGGTAAGGGTACCGGCCATAATCCGACCGCTACCTCCACCAAAGTCAGCTGCTAAGTAAGTACTCATAAGCTGGTAGTCATTATCTATTTTGTTTTCTTTCCCAATACATATACCTCCAAGTCATCAATCTCTTCCGGCGTCAAGACCGAATAGTCCCCTCCGGATTGAACTATGATACGGCAAGCCATCTCAAAGAAAGTAGCACGTTCGTATACCTGATCAAAGTCCTTGCCACATACCACCTGCCCATGATTAGTCAGCAATACAGAATTATGTTCTTTCATCGCTTCCACAACAGCCTTGGCAAGCGCCGGAGAACCGGGACGGTAGTAAGGAATAATAGGAATCTCTTTACCTACATGACAAGGAATCTCCGCAGTTACATTGAAGTTAGATGGTTTATTTTTCATACAAGAAACAGCCGTAGCATATTCCGACTGAAAATGCAAAACAACATTTACATCCGGACGCTCACGAAGAATCCCCAGATGAAAGGTACTTTCCATGGAAGGTTTCACACCGTTTTGAGGTGTACCCGTAGCAATATTACAAATGGATACTTTCTCTTTCTGCAAATTCGGCACCCAAGAACCTGTTCCGGAAACAAGCGCTTCTTCACCGATTCTCCATGAAAGGTTACCGCTACTGCACAACATCAATTTGGCATCGCCATAGCGATGTGCCTGAGCAAGGTATTGCTCGATATGTTCATTGGTTATCATAATGCTTTCTTATATAAATCAAGAATAATTTCTTTTGTTACTTCCCGTGGATTGCCCGGCGTACATACATCAGCAAACGCTGCTGTGGCCAGACGGTCAAGATCACTTTCCTGAATACCCAAGTCCGACAAGTGTTGCGGAATATTGACCCTCAAAGATAATGTTTTTACAGCTTCGACTGCTGCTTCTGCCGCCTTTTCTTTAGTCATGTCGGTAGAATACACATTCATCGCTTTAGCTATCTCAACATATTTGTCAAGAGCTGCAGGAGCATTGAACTCCATAATAATGGGCAATAATAGAGCATTGGCCACACCATGAGGAATATCGAAAATAGCTCCCAACGGATGTGCCATACCATGCACAACTCCCAGACCTACATTCGAAAAAGCCATACCTGCAATATATTGAGCCACTGCCATACCGTTACGTGCCTCTGCATTCGATGGTTCTTCAACGGCAGTCACAAGATAACGATTGATCATTTCAATAGCTTTAATTTCGAACATATCACTCATCTCCCATGCCCCTTTGGTTATTAAACCTTCAATAGCATGAGTCAGTGCGTCGAGTCCCGTAGCTGCAGTCAGACTTTTAGGAAGTGTGTACATCAACTCAGCATCCACTATCGCAATAGACGGAATATCATTAGGATCTACACAAACCATCTTCTTCTGGTTCTGTTCATCCGTTATCACATAGTTGATAGTCACCTCTGCCGCAGTTCCTGCAGTAGTAGGTAATGCGATGATGGGAACAGATTTCTTCTTGGTATCTGCCACTCCCTCCAATGAAACGACATCACTGAATTCCGGGTTATTGGTAATAATACCAATCGCCTTTGCCGTATCCATAGAAGATCCGCCACCTATAGCCAAAATAAAATCTGCACCGGAAGATGCAAATGCCTCGACACCGGCTTTCACATTCGACACTGTAGGATTGGGCTTAATCTCACTGAATATTTCATAAGGAATCTTGGCAGCTTCCAGCACCTTAAGTACTTTGTCAGCTACTCCAAACTTTATCAAATCTTTGTCTGTTGCGACAAATGCTTTGTGCAGCCCCAAACGTGAAATCTCTTTTGGGAGCACTTCACGTGCTCCCGGACCGAAGTAAGAAACTTCGTTTAATATAAATCGATTAATCATGTTGTACTCTTCTAAAGGTTATTTATAAATAGGACCATAAGTAGTACAAGCTCTATAATCTGCTCCTTCTTTATCCATACCAAAAGCATTCCAAGCTGCCGGACGGAAAATCTGGTCTTCTTCTACATTATGCATGCAAACCGGAATACGAAGCATGGAAGCCAATGTAATCACATCCTGCCCAATATGTCCATAACTGATCGCCCCATGATTGGCCCCCCAGTTATTCATCACAGAATATACATCTTTAAAGGCCGGTTTATCACACAAACGAGGAACAAACCAGGTAGTAGGCCATGTACGATCCGTACGTTCGTCAAGTAATTTATGAATCTCCGGATCAATCTCTACTGTCCAGCCTTCGGCTATCTGCAGCACTGGACCAAGACCTTTTATCAGGTTCAACCGCATCATAGTTACAGGCATACCTCCTTTTGATAAGAAATTGGAAGAGAAACCACCTCCACGGAAATAATCGCGATTAGCCGGATACCAGGTAGTAGCCTCCAGACACTTCTCAACTTCTCCTTCTGTAATTTCCCAGCAAGGTTTCATCGCAGGTTCTCCGTTAGCATTCGTCTGCTGTCCGGTTCCGTCAAGAGTAGTTGCCCCCGAATTAATCAAGTGAATAATACCGTTAGCAGCCATTCCTGTCAACTCTTTACCGGTCACACGTTTCACTGCTTCCGGACTCCAATATGTGCGTACATCTGAAAAAATCTGTGCACGATTCGTCAGCAGATGACCAAACAGCATAGCCACACCGTTACAAGCATCGTTTTCTGTTGCAACGACAAAAGCCTCACGAATACCATTCCAATCGAACGAAGTATTGAGTAATGCTTCAGAGAAGTCGCCATTCGGATAGAAATCGGTCCACTGACGCTGCCCTTGGAAACCTGCCGCAATAGCATTATGCCCCAAAGCCTCTTCCTTAAATCCGAGTTCTTTCAATTTAGGGTTTCCCTGCATCAGATCGCGCATGATGATTGTCATTTTCACAATGAACTCCCAGTCCTCATCTTTTTGTGCACGGGTCTTCGTTTTTTCAGGTATATTAAAGTCATTGCCCTCATTCTTTTTGCAATATTTTTCAGTCCAAGCCATTGCCTTGGCATACTCTTCCTTATCATAGATTCCTTCGGCCATACGACGAATAATCTCTGTCAAATCAATCGATTCATTACGCATGCCCAGATATTCCTGGAAAAAGTCCGGGTTTACAATCGAACCGGCAATACCCATAGAAACACTGCCCATAGACAGATAAGATTTGCCACGCATTGTGGCTACAGCCTGAGCCGCACGTGCAAAACGCAGAATTTTTTCAGCTACATCTGCCGGAATAGAATTGTCATTCAAGTCTTGTACATCGCGACCATAAATGCCAAATGCCGGAAGTCCTTTCTGTGCATGTCCTGCCAGCACAGCAGCCAGATATACAGCTCCCGGACGCTCTGTTCCATTAAATCCCCAAACAGCTTTCGGATAATACGGATTCATATCCATTGTTTCGGCACCGTAACACCAGCATGAAGTGACAGTGATAGTGGCTCCTACCCCCTCACGTTCAAACTTCTCCGCACAAGCAGCACTTTCAGCCACACGTCCGATGGTTCCATCTGCAATCACACACTCCACAGGGGTTCCGTCTCCATTCTTCAAATTAGAAGTGATCAACTCGGCAACAGCTTTTGCCAGATTCATTGTTTTTTCTTCAAGGCTTTCGCGAACGCCGCCCTGACGTCCATCGATGGTGGGACGAATCCCGATTTTTGGATACTTTTTCATACTATATTATTAAGTTTATTAAACAATCTTCCTATGCTGACCTGTGCTGACATACAGGTCTGAAAAGCTCTTTTATAAAGAAGCCCTTAACCTGACCTCCGTAGGCAAGTAATCTTGTATGGTTTTCCCCTGCAAAACAAACTCAGCAGCTTTATCTCCCATCTTTTCCCAATCCACACTTAGTGCAGTTATTCCCTGATCTATCACTTCATAAGCAGGTGTATCATTATATCCGATCAAGCCAAAATCAACCCCACATTGCAATCCCTCAACCCTACTTTTCTTAATAATACTTACTACATCTATTTGGCGAATTGCTATATAAACTTCTCCTCTGCGAACCTGAAGTCCCTCAATATCACTCACCACTTCACAACCAAGATGTTGATCGGCACAAAATCTCTCAAAAAAGTCACGGCTACTCCGGGGATGCATACTATCATCTACTAACACGAAAACGAGTTTTTGATATTTTCTCAATCGATCTGCCAGTTGAAATAGCGCATTATAGAATCCTTGATCAAAGTCCTGACAAACATAAGAAAACCCCTCTTTCTCAAATTTACCGAAATCAAGAAGAAGAAGTTTGGATGGATTTATCTTATAAAGATTAGGAGACAGTTTTTCGTTATCGAAGTTCATCACAATATATTTATTATACCGCCCCAACGATTCACGGATGATGGTATTGAACAAACGTTCATTGTACTGATGAAACAGCAGGTCGACTTTATAGCGGATAGACAAACGCTTTACAAAACTATTGTAAAGTGCATACTTAAAAGGAGAATATTCATCAAGCAGAAGCAATACATTCTTCAATCTCCCCACAACGTAATACCCTTTTCCCGGAGTAGAATCAATAATCCCTCTTTCTTTTAAATCAAGAAAAGCTTTAAACACAGTATCACGGGAAACTTCATACGCCTGACTGAGCTGATTAATAGAAGGCAATGAGTCTCCCGATTTATATACTCCCATCGAGATATCAAAACTGATCTTATCAGCCAGTTGCTTTACTTTGGTCGTTTGTTGTCCAAAAGTTATTTTCATACGTATCAATAAAGGTTATTTAATTGTAGATAGCTATGCTGAACTATCATGATACAAAGAAAGGTAGTTTATTCTGGATAAGCAAGATAAAATGGTATGTTATATAACATCAAAGGCAGAGAACAAAGCAATAGTATAAACACAATCACCCTTTTTCACAGTAATAATTATAGCATAATAAAGTTCACTTTAAAACCGTTTACAATTATTCATTAAAGAGGCTATTCTCTATTAAGACCCAAAGGCATAACCCCCAAAGATTAACCGAGAATTGTTTTCCGCCAAGACATTACCATTCGTTTTTCACTGTTAAATTCAGCAAAGGTATCGTTATTCTTGTAATGAATAAAACAAATCACTATCTTTATCACGGATATTATAAAAAGAATAGAATAACATTATGGCACATCGTCTTAACACTAACAAGCAATTTATGGTAGGAAACGGCATTTTGGCATTTGCCGTCATATTTGTCGTGGTCATCTTTGTATATATGAGTTTAAGATTACAACGAGAAAAAGAAGCTAATCGTCATTTTAGTGAAACATACTCCATTCAGTTGACAAAAGGCTTCGTGGGTGATTCTATTTCACTGTTTGTTAACGACAGTCTGATCATGAATAAACAGATCAAAAAGGAACCTACTACCATCGAAGTCGGACGCTTCGCAGAGCAAAGTGCACTGATGATTGTAAACAATCAAACTGAAACAGTAGCCGCATTTGACCTAAGTGAAAAAGGAGGTACTTACCGTTTTGAAAAGGATATTGACGGTATCAAACAGCTGCCACAAAAATGAGAAGGCAAGAGCTTTTCCAGTTTAAACCATAGAATATAAAAGATTCGATTCACACTCATGAAAAACTAAAAGCCGATTATCCATGCAGATAATCAATCTGTAATAATCGGCGAAATCTGTGGTGGGAAGAACTTTACGACATTTGTTTTGTAACTGCCATGTCAGATCTCAGTCTTGTACCTCTTCAACTCTTCGCGTAGTTCCAATGCTTTCCCATCGGTAAGCCCATTTAGCAAGTTCCAAAAGCGATCTCCATGATTCATCTCGCAAGTATGGCAAAGTTCATGCAAAAGGACGTAATCTATCAGATGTTTTGGCAACAATACAAGGAAATAAGAGAGATTTATCTTTTTACGAGAGGAACAGCTTCCCCATCGCCCACGGCTCGAATTTATCTGCACGCTCTCGTAGGGTAAACGGTGCTTCTCTGAAAGCATATACAACCGGGGAGGCAAGATAATCTTTGCATTCCGTCGCAAAGCTTCTTCAATCACTTTTCGAAGCCAATCCTGCAAATTCGAGTCTGTAAAATCAGCTGTTGGAGGACAGATAATCCGCATCTCTCCCAACTCTGAATGCGCCAAAAACCTCTCTCGTTTACCACTAACCAGTGATAATTTGAAGTATTCTGTCTCAATCCGATAGTTCAGGTCAATCAAAGGGCGCACCAACTTCTGCCTGGAATCCAGTAATCGGGGACGCAACTTCTCTATTGCCTCTTTTACCTCTCGCATCGTAACTCCCAGAGGTATACTAATGTAAATAGCATCCGCTTTCGTACGAAAAACAAGCCGTTTTGCACGCACATTATCGCGTACAACCAAACGCCCTAACTCTTTATCTTCGATAACCCTATCCAATGTTACTCTTAATTATAAATACAAATAAACGGATTATTTTGCATAAAAAAGAAAGATAGATGCAACTTTTCATAGCCGACTTACGTCTAAATCAATAGAAACCTCTAAAAACGAAATAAAATGAAAACAATTTTCAGAATGTTATCGGTATTACTGCTAACTACAGGTTTATTGAGTAGCTGTATACAAATAGGTGAAGGTATCCAACCCAGCAAGAAGCTCATCACAAGAGACTATAAAGTGAAGGAGTTCAATAAGATTGATGCGGGGACTGTGGGCAACATCTATTATACACAATCCACAGACGGAAAAACGGATCTGCAAATCTACGGACCGGATAACATCGTAACACTGATACAAGTAGCCGTAAAGGACAATACACTATTTTTGAGTATCGATAAATCGAAAAAGGTACGCAACTTCAAAAAGATGAAAATAACCATTACATCTCCCACCTTAAATGGTATCTCCTTTAAAGGAGTGGGCGATGTACATATCGAAAATGGATTAACTACGGATAATCTTGATATAGAGAGTAAAGGGGTAGGTAATGTGGACATTCAATCGCTGACTTGCCAAAAATTGAACGTTCAGTCGATGGGTGTAGGTGATGTAAAGCTTGAAGGCACAGCTCAGATAGCTGCTCTTCATTCCAAAGGAGTGGGCAACATAGAAGCGGGAAATCTACGAGCCAACGCAGTGGAAGCCAGTTCACAAGGCGTAGGAGATATAACCTGTAATGCAACAGAGTCCATTGATGCAGCCGTACGAGGAGTGGGA
>ENA-OPAQ01001899-OPAQ01001899.1-human-gut-metagenome-genome-assembly--contig:-NODE-1899-length-11030-cov-6.708610_pt1 | contig 11030 bp, 15 predicted proteins | sample MGYA00241058_ERZ501432 | MGnify/ENA primary metagenome ERZ501432 (study PRJEB25962, sample SAMEA2042570) | human gut metagenome | biome: human gut; feature: human-associated habitat; material: faeces... | reverse complement strand
GTAGAACACTAGCCTTCCAAGCTAGATACGTGGGTTCGATTCCCATCACCCGCTTTGTGTGTCCGTAGCTCAGCTGGATAGAGCAACGGCCTTCTAAGCCGTGGGTCGAGGGTTCGAATCCCCCCGGGCACACTTTTTTTTAACCATATTGGTTAAGCACTTAAAAAGTGTGATACAAGTTGTTAATTAACTTGTAAGAGAGTTCTAAGAGAACTCTTATTTTATGTTATGGTGGGTATAGCACAGCTGGTTAGCGCGTCAGATTGTGGCTCTGAAGGTCCAGGGTTCGAATCCCTGTATCCACCCTTTAATTAATGGGCTATCGCCAAGCGGTAAGGCACAGGGTTTTGATCCCTGCATTACGCTGGTTCGAATCCAGCTAGCCCAGCTCGGTAGTTATAATCCGAGGCTGGATGTTTGATATAGATTGTTACTCATAATTGTATACATTGAGGGCTCATAGCTCAGTTGGTAGAGCACTAGACTTTTAATCTAGGTGTCCCGGGTTCGAACCCCGGTGGGCTCATTAAAAAAGGCTTGTTTACTGGATTTATTCCAATAAGCAAGTCTTTTTTTATTACAATATTCAGGATTAGAAAAAATCTAGGTGTCCGCTAACTAAAAAATATATCATCAATCTTATATACATCAGGATATATAAGAGACAAGTGAAGATAATTCTTAAGAATCTCATAATCAGCATGTCCCATAAACAAACGGAGCTTCTCCATGTCTCCACCATATTGTAAAAAGCTTGTAGCAAAAGTATGTCTGCATAAATGCCCATGAATCCTATCTATTCCAGACAACGTTTTTAAGTCCTGGTAAAAGCATTTGATTGTATTAAGTGTTATAGGCTCAATATCATAGAAATCCAAAAAAACAATCTTAGATTCATTCTTAACATGATCATGTGCATAATGTGATTCATTATAATAATTGCGTAAACTAAAATACAGGAATCTAGGAAGAAGTACAATCCGATCTTTATTATTCTTGGCATTATGTATTATTAATCTATCGCTTTTAATATCCATCCTGCGGAGCTGAACAATCTCTTTTCTACGAAGACCACAATCAAGAGCAAGATGAAAGATACAATAATTTCTCAATGCTATGTGTTTATTCACAGACTTGTTAATTATAGTATCATCAATCTGATGTACCTCTTGATACGTGAGAGGTTCAACAATGGCTGCATCTTTTTTTGGCAACTTAACACCAATGGTAATATCTTTATCCAAATAATCTTCCTGGTAAAGCCATTTACAAAATGCTTTCACAGGGCGGTAATTTGTTGCAATACTTGTATTCTTCATTCGATATCTTAAAGAATATATGTAATCTCTTAAAGTCTGCTTATTAAGCAAATCAAAATCATCAGAATCAAGCCACTTTGTAAAACGGCCAAGATAGAAGATATAAGATTGTACAGTAACATCTTCACAATATACTTTTCTATCCTGGATAAACAGTTTTATGTAATCACTTATAAGCTGCATCAAAATCACCCTCCCAGTCTTTTTTATTCAGACGGGTTTTAACCTTACTGCGGTATCTTTCAGCTCGTTTTACATCATTATCATTAAGCAGACATAAAGAATCAGCAACAGTCTCTTGTATATCCTTATCATAATCTAAACCATGAGCATATATACTTAATGTAACCGCCTTATTAACAAAACTATTCTTCATAAGCTCAATATTATGCTCTCTTGAATAATCCCTATGCAATGGAGCAATATTCTTGTTTTTCTTTCTGACATCAATCATCTTTGTACGCTTTATAGACTGCCAAAAAGCAGTGTCCTGACAATCAGACTTCTTAAGAGCTGTTGACCTGTCAACCAGACGAAGAACAGAAGTCAATAAATAATCTGTTATAAGCTCATGATTCTCAAGATACATATTAATTCTATGATCTACCTTATGAGATGGATGCAGATCTATAAGACAAAAGGATTTAGACATCTTTCTCATAACCTGAAATTCAATATTCATTATAGTTGTAATCTTAGGTGTAAGTTTATCTGCAAGCTTTCCGATATAATCCCAATTACATGAACCTTTACGAAAATAAGACTCCATAGCAGCATAACACTGTTGTTTATACTGTTCATTAGAACCATAATCATAATAGAACTGCAGGCGGATAATATCTCTTATTTTCCAGTTCTTAAAATCAAAACAGTTTTCAAGAACATATTTATCATATCTGGATATAAGTTCATTATAAAACCAAATATTAATAAACCAAGGCTTATAGGCCTGTTCAACAACTTCCTTTGTTTTAAGATACATTCTTGTAAATACTTTATCTCCACGCTTACCAAGAGCAATATAATCATTTTCATATGAATCATTAGAACCAAAAGCATATCCATATTGAACACGCTTGAAGTGAGATACCTGCATCTTGGAAAAGTTCTCAATAGCAAAATACTTTTCTGGATTACTCAAATAATTAGTGTGCCAGCAGTAATCTGCACGATTCTCATTTACTTCCTTAATGTTCAAATGATAAAAATTGCATATCCTGGTAACGGCATCAAAGGAACGTTTGTATATAGAATTAACACCCTGTAACCATAATTCCTTTGACCTGATCTGAACAACAATCTGCGGAGTGTCAGGATTCGGAACACTAGAAGCAATATAAATATCATAAGTATCAGGACAAGATATAACATGATTATATATATGTGCATAGTTACCTTTACCAATGGCATAAACAAGATTATCCGGACACCTAAATCCTACAGGGTCAAATGTAGTATATATATCACCATAAACCTGGTTAGATTCCAGACATCTTATTTTAAAACCGTTAAGATCCTGAAGGAAATCAGATACATTCTGATCAGTACTATCAATGAAATCATTCTGCAGCATAACAGAGTAATAAAAAGTATCAACGTTATGCAGGTTTTTTTGTTGCTTCCTGAAGAACCAATATTTATTTTCTCCGTCTTTAAATTCCTTTTCAATTAAGCTCATTTAATCCCCCTCAAAAATTCATTAAAAAGCCATTTTCAATGAACGATATTTTTAATAAAAAACCTAGATTTTAAGCTAGTTAGAATGTATTTTTATTAAGATTTTTAGACCACGTATTACATATCCGTGGTCAAACCCGATTTTATTTGAATTTTTTCCCGGTTAAGCCTTACACTTCGTCCGGCTTTCCCGGGAAAAAATCATTTAATCAGGGTATAAGAATCATAAAGTGAGAAGTAGAAGGAAGAACCAAACAAAAGGGAGCTTTTTATATGGCTTTCCTTTTTGCTCATTCCATACATACTCTTTATACACATGAATAGATTTCCGCCAAAGGGAGCTGCAAGAATCTTTCCAAATTTTTTATATTTGGATATGTTTCGATGCAGCACCTGAGTTTCAAGGATACCCCGGATCTGTTTATCAATCATTTTATCGTTCTGGGTAACAAGAATAACATCAAAACCAAAATGGCGGTGCATAGTGAAAAATTCTATCCACTGCAAACGGTCTTTCTTGTTCCAGCTCCGGGGATTAAATATTGTCTGGCACTCGTCCAGAATAATAAGTGTCTGGTGCTCAAATATCTGACCTTTTTTATTTCGCTTATGAAACTGCAGAGCAAAATTCTCAAGGCCATAAATATAAGAAAATGTATCATTGCAGACACTCTTACCACCGATGGGCGACTTAAGGAATATTGAAGAATTAATCCATTGTGCATTTGGAACATATATAAAGCTTCCTAATGCCTTTTTTGAGCTTTTAGGCGGTATTATAGAAGTATTAATATTAAGATTTGATATTACATTAACACCGGAGCGGAGAGCGTCATATATGCGTCTTGCCGTATGATAGCTTTTTCCGCTTCCGGGTACTCCTGTATAACATTCAATTGACATAATTTTTACCCCACTTAAAAAAATTTATTCTGATAAGAAAACAGTCAGAATCTTTAAAAATCCACCGCCTGAAACGATACTTTTAAGAATCCGGCGAGCATAAACATAAATAATATAACCAGCATATGCATCAACAAATGCACCAAATAAAGTAACAGCATAATCTAATGGAACGAACCAATTAATTTGAGGAATCCAAGCCATAAAAATCTCAGAATTAACATCAAGCAGACCTTTAAATACATCAGTTGGCATTAGATTCTGTGTAATTAAAATGAATTCAATAATTCCACCAAAAAAATTAATAAGAAAATTAACAAGGACAGAACACAAAACAGCCGTAATAAATGTACTAATAATATCACCCCCTAAAAAATAGAATTACCCTTAAATTTTTTATAAAGAAACAAGGACATAGCAAGAGTAAAGGACAAACGAAGGAAAGACTTACATACGCCCAGGATTCATAAACACTTAGGTCAATGGTAAGATCATATTTTTGTTCACCTTTATGACCAATTAAAAAACCATAATTATAAACAAGCTTAGGAGCAACCGGATCAGCCTGAAGAACCTGCAGCCACTCATATAATTGATAAGGAACGCTGAAAGGAAATTTTCCAAACAATCCGTCATGTATATCCATATTATTTATATCCTGTGTTGCAATACCAACATCATAATCATTAGAATCATCATAAACAGAACAATCATCTAATGAATAAGCAACAACCGGAGTACCAGGAGAGACACCAGAGCCGGAGGATGTATATATATTATTGGACAATTTAAAATCTTCCCTGGTAACAATAGAAGATTGAGAAGCAGCACCAGAGCTATCACCGGAATCAGTCAGCGTATTCTTGCCATACAAAATAGCATTACCGAGACCGTTATATATTTTATTTATTGTATTTGTTAAATCTGTCTTGGTATAAGAAGAGCCATCATCCTTTGTTGTCTGGTATGCTATATATTCAGTTACACCTAAAATTTGCAAAAGAATCTGGTTCTGTTCCTCGAGCTTATCCAGGATAGAAGAGGTATTATCTTTTATATCCTCTGTGTTCTTATTAAGATCTTCCAGACCTTTATCTATGGCATTCTGCAGCTCATCGGCGCTCATGTTTCCTTTGCCAGAGTTAATAGAATCAATCAGCTCATCCATCTTTGTCCCAAGATTTTCATTCATATCCTTAATGCTGTAAGATATATCCTTACCGGTTTCTTCAATCTTGCTACTTAAATATGCGTTCTGGTCACCATGTAAAAAGTTATATAATGCGGAATAACTTTTAAAATATTCAAAATAAGAACCGTCAGCAGAATAGAAAGAAAATGGATAATATTTAAAAGTGATAACACCGGAAAAAAAAGAATAGTAACGAACAGTATTATCATACAAACCATAAAAACCGTTATAATAAGAACCATTTTTATTTGTATACAAACCTTTGATTTCGGCTAAATCAGAAGAATTACCATAATAACTACAATATTTTACATTGTCAGTAGAAAAATCAAACGAATTCTCACCATCATAAGACATTAACTTATAAACACGATTACCAAGAGAATCACCAGCCCAGGCGACATCATCTGACATATAAACATATTTTGTTGTATCCCAAAAGAAAGCATGATAAGAAAGATTTGAATCTTTATCAGCAAAGCAATATTTAGAATTAACAACACCATTAAAAGCCGAGGTATAATCTTCTTCATATTCGAAAAGATGATGAAAAGCAGTAGAATCAACATACTGCTTAACCGTTCCAGATGGCTTTATACGAATTAAACCAATAGAATCGTAGTAATATTTCTTTATCTCTTCCCTGAGCTTGTCAACGCTGCCATTATCATTGCTCATTGTTATTGTCTTGCTGTCCTCGTCATAGTTAAGAGCATCCAAATAGTTATAATTGCCGGAAAGGGTATCAAGTACTTTTGTACCCATATCAGAATTACCAGAAAAAATAGTACCAAGACCAGCACAAAAAGCACGAATACCATTATTATTAGAAAGAGCAGCACCCCAAACATTAAAAAGCGTTGATAAAGGATTCTTTGACATTAATATATTTTTTAACTGTTCATCAGAATAATTAAGAGTAAGATAGTAGGCTTTAGAGCTGGTTGTCCAATTGTAAGAATTAGAAGGGTTATATATAAACAATAACGTACCATCAGAAGTATATATATCTTTATGAGCTGTTACAGTAGCATTAGCATCAGAAGCAGACATACCAGCACCAACAGAATTATTTAATTGCTTAAAAGTAAAAGGAAGGACAGTTTTATTATCATCTGCATACACATCTACAGGAATCACAGAAAAAACAGATAAAACAAATATAAAAATTGCAAGAGAAAACGCGCCGATTCTTTTCATAAATACCTCCAAATAAAAAAAGACAGACAAGAAATTAATCTTGCCTGTCAGTATGATTAGATTGATTTTTATAATAATCTGTTTTAGCCTGATAATAATCAGATTTCTTCTTAAAATAACGAACAATAAATATTATAAGAATCACAGGTAAAACAATAATACAAATTAAAAATAACACATAAAAAATAAATAAACCCAAAGTACTCCAAACCGGCATATAAAACCCCTCCAAAATGAAAATAATCGGCAAGATAATTATATATTCTTTTCGGAAGATATACAAGCATATTTATGATTATGAATACAATTATTAAAGTTGTAACAATCATTACATGCATCATAATATTTGCAAGCTGCACATGTACCTTTTGAAGATAAACCACGGTTTACATAACAATTAACACCGTCGTCATAATCAGGACATACATTATTCATGCTCATCACCATCCTTATTCTTCTTAGCTGCTATATCATCCAAAACCTTACAATCATGAATAATTAATACAAAAACATGAATAGAAACAATAAAAGCAACTATACCCATGGCTAAATCAGTATAACCGTTAAAAATAAGAACAAGGCAGAACAACCAGATAAGAAACAATATAAAAATGATGATTTTTTTATTCTTTTCAATAAATTTCATCCTGCACCTCACTCTCTGGAGCAGGCTCCCGATCTATTACATCTTTTAGCTTCTTTTCTTTCTGAAGCTTCTTTCTGGTTTTCTTGATATCCTTACGCTCTGCTGCATAATCACTTATGACATCAAGGATTCTTCCTTTAAGACTTCCGGTATATCCTTCCAGTGCTGCCAGATAGAAAAGAGCCTTGCGGATCTTCCTGACATTCAACCAGATAAGGATAAACACCAATAATAATATATATCCCATTTTTTACTCCTATCTATATAAATAATCCCACAAACTAAATTACGAATGTACCGGGCTGATTCCGGTACATGTTCCCCTCATTAACCTGAAAGATTAGTGAGCAAGAGATCTGAAGAAATTGATTGCAATTCTGATACCAAAGATAAGGGCAAATACACCTAAACCTAATGGAAGAACTGCTGTAATACCTTCCTGGGCGCCTGTAGCGACCTTCTTACAACCTTCTGTAATGGCTGTGATAACTTCTGCTGGAAGGACTGTTGTAGAGCCTTCGCCTGCTACGATCATTGGATTCATAACATTTACCTCCAGATAAATATATTTATAACGCTAATGCGCTATATGCTATTTAAAAAAACTGACCATCATATACAAAATCTTCTTGGCTATGTAACCAACCAGACTAGAGAACATTGTCAGCCAAAAACCAAACATAAAACCTTTAAATAATACGTCTGCCATATATACCCCCTAAGATTTGAAGGTTATCCAGAAACCTAATGCAACCAGGGAACCAAACAGGGCAGAACCAACAAAAACAACATAATAAACATCATTCTTATTATTAGATTCCTGTGTTGAAGAATCTTCTGATGCTTCCTGGGTGACTGTCTGCAATTCTGTTTCTGTTTCCGCTGCATGTGCTGTTACGGAAAACATATTTAATGTTAGCGCCACAGCCGAGACCAGGAAGAATAAACGGATATACTTCATATTTTTTCTCACAATACACATGTTCTCTTACCTCTACAGTTTCCCCGGCAGGCTGTGACCAAACGCTTATGTGTGCGCCCCGGCACTTCCGGGCCTTACATTCCCGGACCCTTGTCTAACGCCTTCCAAATTAACCGGTAACGCCTTACGTAGGGTTAACATTCCGCAGGGTTTACATATTCCGTTTAGGTAAAGAACCGCTTAATTCTCCAGTTGTTTAGAGAAAAACTCCGGAATATATGTATATACCTGCGCCGGGGCGCACACAACACATTTAAGTCATGCACAGCAGCCGGGCAACCGGGAGAGGAGGACAACGACGAAAGAAGAAAGCTTGTTAATGCAAGCCTCTGCTTTCATATTCCGTTGAAACATCTCCATCCTGCTTAACACTGTATTTCTTACGCTGCACAGTGTTCCTTATCTTTATCACAACAAATACAATAAGTATTAGTGACCAGAGAAGAACAGCAGCACCAAATACAAACCAACCAATTGAAGATAACATGTATAACATCCCCTTTCTGGCTTAATAACAACATGATTAATCCGACAAAATCATGCTGCTAAGTAAACAAACAAGGTTTCAGGCATACACACCAGGGAAGGAGTAACATCCCTGGTATGCTCAATCCTGTAATGACATTATGTGGGGTTATCACTACCATTTTGAAAGCTGTGATTCTTGCACAACCCCAAATGTGATAACTACTTAGAAGCCTTTGCAGCCTTATCTGAAGGAACAAAATCAAGTTTCTGAATATAAAGAACATTCTTTCCACCTGAAGCCTTCATACCAAATTCAACACTTGCAACTGCAGGAAGTCCCATAGCCTTTGCAACTTCATAAAATTCTACTGGCATTTTTTCCTTAACAGGAGCATATCCTAATGTTCCAGTTCCTTCATCATAATTAGAAGCTGAAATATCACCAGTAGAAACATAAGACATAGTACAGCCAACAGTGTGTTCACCAACTCCAGATTCTGGAGCAATGTCGTAAGGTTTCCCAACAGATAATACAGTAATTAAAGCGTTCATAATTCTTTCCTTTCTGGCCTATCATCTTCAAAGCAATCGCCGGCTAATACGATCACGACACGGATAGTCGCTTTATCCGTGTTTCGAAATAAAAAGGGAGGAATGTAAAAATATAAAGTTAAGGCGCAATCTCGCCGAACTATCAACCATGTTTATAAACTACACAACCATCATCAAGAGCAAGCTCATCATCCAAACACATATTCATAGCAATGTTAAAACATTTATGAAAAAGAACAGAATCACGCTCTGATTTATGTAACTCACTAAAAATCTTTAATGTAGCTGCAATTGCAAAAAAATCATTCTGAGACAAAGAAAGATTGACAGAATCAGAATTATCAAAATCCTGTGCATTTCTATCAATCTCATTGTTCACATCATTTTTTAAGTTTTGCATAATTACCTCTTTCTACCATGCTCCGACATTGCAAGATTGACATGGATTTGATAATATTATTTGTTAAGATAGACAAACCGCAATTGTAGCGGTGAATCACGGTTTGAAACTATCTATAATTGATTACATGAACATTATATTGCTAAATTTTCGCAAAGTCAACAGAAATATGCTAAATTTTCGCATTATAAAGAAAGGAAATAATGACAGAGATAATAAAAAAATTATTAGAATACTTTAAAAAGAACAATATAAAAGGTACGGAAATAGCTGAAATACTAGGATTAAAGAAATCACCATTAACAGATTGGAAAAATGGACATAGTAAGCCAACAATAGAGCAATTAATAATAATATGCGAAAAATTAGCATTATCACTGGATGAACTAACAGGATTAAAAACAAATGAAATACAAGAAGCATATAATGCAGCTGATCCAGGAACACAAGCAGCCATTAGAAAGCTATTGGATATTAAAGATCAGGAGCAGAGCCAGGACGAGTTATTTACTTCAAAGATTGGGTAAACAGACATAAAAATTGACAATGCAACATAACAATGATAATATAAAGATGTAAAAAGAGTACTACCGATAGACGGTTAGTCCTTACAATAAGTGTTAAAAAATAACCGCTTAGTTTTCCGGACTGGGGCGGTTATTTTTTTGGTTTATTATATACTGTAACAACAAGCATAATAATTGAAACAATCATTAATACAAACTGTATTAAATCAGAATATGTAACCATGTCTATCACCTCCCTTCTGAGAAGATGAAAGACTAACCGCCTACCGTTGTTGGTAGCACTCCATACATATATTATCAAATACCGGAGGGAAAAACAACCGATAAACCGCATAAATAAGGCATTTCTATTTTCGTTTAACCAGGGAAAGTAAGGAATCTAACAACTTTTAATCTAGGTGTCCCGGGTTCGAACCCCGGTGGGCTCATTAAGATGGGAATGGTTGAAAAACCATTCCCTTTTTTCTTTCCGTGCTTAGTGACTAGGAGGGGAACGGTCGTCTTGTGAAGAAATTCATTCTTTATTATTTCCATGCATTAATTATTGTAATTTTGAAAACCCGCATAAACACTGGGAATATTTGTAGGCAAGTTGGGTACTTTTGTGGCACTTGGAGTCAGAGGGAGAGGGATGATTGAGAATAGGAGTTTTAACTTGGGTAAGTTTTATGTTAAAATGGAGAAAATGAATCGGAAGTTATAAGAAGTGGAAAAGGAGGACAAGTTAATGATAAAAAAATAGCCATTGTACCCTATGTAACTAATGGGAGAAATTCACAGGTTGGACATGATGGACATTTTAATATTTTAAAAAAAAGAGAAGTACTGTATTAAAAGAAAATTTACAGTCTGTAATTAAAGCAAAAAATTGGGAAGCGGAAGTAATTGTTGATGTCAATCACGGAGATTTACAATCGCTGAAACGAGAAGGAGTAAACTTGTTTTTAATTCCAGAAGATATTGCTAGGTATATAGACTACAGCAGTGTTAGTAAGGATGAGTGTTTCAAATTAACACATGATGAATATGAAAGCGGAAATATAGATAGAGTAGTGAAATACATAGAAGAAAATTGAAACATAATTTCTTAGAGGAGCTTATCAAATTCAAGTTGATATTTCACATATTTTAGGAAATTTAATAACTGTTATATTTGATTATCAA
>ENA-OPAQ01001886-OPAQ01001886.1-human-gut-metagenome-genome-assembly--contig:-NODE-1886-length-11123-cov-15.724250_pt1 | contig 11123 bp, 7 predicted proteins | sample MGYA00241058_ERZ501432 | MGnify/ENA primary metagenome ERZ501432 (study PRJEB25962, sample SAMEA2042570) | human gut metagenome | biome: human gut; feature: human-associated habitat; material: faeces... | reverse complement strand
AGCAATATGTTACACTTTATAAAAGTTAGAGTTTAATATATCAAATATAAAGGGAAGTGTGTCTATTGAAACAAATTAAAAAGAAACTTCCAATAGGAATAGAAAATTTCGCAAAGCTTCAGGCGGAAGATTTCTACTATGTAGATAAAACGATGCTTATCAAAGAACTTCTGGATAATTGGGCGGAGGTGAATCTGTTTACACGTCCGAGAAGATTTGGTAAAACATTGAATATGAGTATGCTGAAAGCATTCTTTGAATTAAACGGTGATAAGAACTGCTTTAAAGGAACAAGAATTTCCAGAGAAGTTTATCTTTGCGAACAATACATGGGAAAGTTCCCTGTGATTTTTATTTCCCTGAAGAGTATCAGCGCGCAAACTTATGAAAAAGCCTGTGATATGGCAATACAGATTGTAAATGGTGAGGCGCGTAGATTCCAGTATTTATTGGACAGTGAACGTTTGACGGAATATGATAAGGATGCGTTCAAATCATTGCTTCTGCCGGATATGAAGGAATCTGTTCTGTGCAGCAGTCTGAGGATTCTGTCAGAACTTCTGGAGAAACATCATGGTCAGAAAGTTATCTTATTGATTGATGAATATGATGTGCCTCTGGCGAAAGCATTTGAATTAGGATATTACAATTCAATGACTCTGCTGATCCGTAACTTGTTTGAAAATGCATTAAAAACAAATGACAGTCTGAAGTTTGCTGTGCTTACAGGCTGCATGCGTATCTCAAAGGAGAGTATTTTTACAGGATTAAATAATCTGAAAGTTTTGTCAGTGGCAGATGTACAGTTTGATGAATATTTTGGATTTACGGACAGTGATGTAAAGAATATATTGGAATATTATGAACTTTCTGAGCATTATGATGAAATAAAAATGTGGTATGACGGATATCGGTTTGGAAATGTAGAGGTTTATTGTCCCTGGGATGTGATAAATTATTGTGACGAATTGCGTATAAATAATATGGCGCAGCCACAGAATTACTGGTCTAATACCAGCAGTAATGAAGCGGTAAAACGTTTTATTCAGGAGACTGATAAGGGAACGGTCAGAAAGGAAATTGAGAAACTGATAGCAGGAGAAACAATTGTAAAGGAGATTCATCAGGAACTGACATATCAGGATATGTATGCTTCGATTGAAAACCTGTGGAGTGTTCTTTTTACTACGGGATATCTCACACAGACCGGAAGAAAAGATGCAAATACGTTCATGCTTACCATTCCTAATATGGAAATACGTAATATTTTTCTGACACAGATTATGGAATATTTTAAGAAAACTGTTTCTGAGAATGGAGAAGCACTTGAAAAATTCTGTAATGCACTAAAAGATGGAAATTCCGAAGTGGTAGAACAAAGTTTGAACAATTATCTGAAAAGAACCATCAGTATTCGGGATACCTTTGTAAAAAAACAGATGAAAGAGAATTTTTATCATGGGATTTTACTTGGAATTCTTGGATTTCAGCAGAACTGGAGTGTGTCATCAAATAAAGAATCAGGTGATGGATACAGTGATATTCTGATAGAAACAGAAGATCAGGAAACAGGAATCATTATAGAAATAAAATATGCCGAAACAGGGAATCTGGAAGCTGTCAGTGAAGAGGCATTAAAACAGATAGAAGACAGACGATACGAGGAGCAGCTGCTGGAAGAGGGAGTAGAGCATATTTTGAAATATGGTATTGCATTTTACAAAAAGAAATGCAAAGTAATGGCAGTCAAATAAATGAAAAACAAATACAAAAAAGCAGCAGAACCATTGAGGGATAGTGATTCAATGGTTCTGCTTTTTACTGTCTGTATTGATGAAGTTGCTTAATGTAACTGGAACACAACAGTTTCGTAAGGTTTGAGTACAAGTGTTCCAATTCCGTATTCAACTTCATTTTCTCCGTAATTGGAAATGATTACGGGAGTGTTGCACGGTAATTCAATATCTTCAGCGCCATAATGGAATTTCTGCATGGATGCAGAAAAATTATGCACTGCCAGCCATGTCTCATTCTGCCAGCTTCTGGTGTAGGCAATAATCGGTCCCTCTTCCGGACAGCAGAGTTTGAAATCTCCATGAGCCATTATCGGGTGTTTTTTGCGTAGTGCGATAAGATTCTGGTAGAATCTGAAAACAGAACAGTCATCATTCATCTGGCTTTCTGCGTTAATGAGTTTGTAGTTTGGATTGACACCCAGCCACGGAGTATGCTCAGAAAATCCGCCGTTTGGGCTGTCGTTCCACTGCATAGGCGTTCTTGCATTATCACGGCTGATACTTCTGGATTCTGCCAGTGCTTCTTCAGGAGAAGCTCCCTGTTCGATCATGGTTTTATAATAATTGCGGGTATCAATGTCATCGTAATCATCGATAGATGGGAAGGCAACATTGGTCATTCCCAATTCTTCACCCTGGAAAACAAAGGGGGTACCGGGAAGTGTGTGCAGATAACATGCCAGCATTTTTGCAGATTCTGACCAGAATTCTCTGTCATTTCCGTAAAGGGAAACCTGACGCGGTTTGTCGTGATTACTTAAAAATCTTGCCCACCATCCGTCTTTTTTCAAGATTTCATAATCTTTCTTAAGATCACGTTTCATTTTCTCTGGTGACCATGTCTGGATTTCAACAATCGGAGGGACAAATGGAATAGCCATGTTAAATTCTTTGCTTGCTGCGCTGGAATAGTTGATGGCATCCTGTTCATTGTTGATATTAACTTCTCCTACACTCATCAGATTGTCGGGAGTCATTGTTTCTGCAACCATTTCACGGATGTAGCGGTGGGTTCCCTCCAGATTTACACACGCTACAGTACCAATGGGTTCATTCATATCTGCACGTCCGTCCAGTCCTTTGTCAAGATAACTGATGGCATCAATGCGATATCCGTCAACACCTTTCTCATTCCAGAAACGGATAATATCAAAAATTTTCTCTTTAGTTTCCGGATTATCCCAGTTCAGATCCGGTTGTTCTTTAGCAAAGAAATGGAGATAGTATTGTCCACGTTCAGGAACATATTCCCAGGCACTTCCGCCAAATACGGACATCCAGCAGTTGGGTGCGCCTCCGTCCGGTGCAGGATCACGCCAGATATAGTAATCACTGTAAGGATTATTGCGGGATTTCTTTGATTCCCGGAACCATTTATGTTTATCTGAAGAATGGTTCAGAACCAGATCCATGATAATGGCGATACCTCGTTCATGCGCACCATCGCGGAAAGCATCCCAGTCTTCCATAGTTCCGAATTCTTCCATGATCGCGAAGTAATCAGAAATATCGTAACCGTTATCCACATTCGGAGAAGCATAGACAGGAGACATCCATACTGCATTGATGCCAAGCTCCTTCAGATAATCCAGCTTCTCAATCATTCCCTTCAGGTCACCGATTCCATCATTGTTGCCATCTTTAAAACTTCTTGGGTAAATCTGGTAGATCACCAGATCTTTATACCAGTCTTTTTTGTGTTTCATATGTACATCCTTTCGTCTTTTTGCATAAATAAACTCTGAAATTATTATATTGTATTGTGCAAAAAAACGCAATGAAGAAAACGAGATTATTTTTGATAATAGTAACACACGTGTTACTGTTCACATTCCACTATCCCGCGAGGTGTTTTGGCATGAATATGCCAAAATCCCGAGACATACAAGCCAAAATTCCATTGCCGCAGGCAATCTGGAATGAATTTTGGCTAAGTTACTGTGAACGGAGTGAACAGTAACTAATAACGAAGTAAACAGTAATACACACTCTGGACATATCAGATTGTACAGAAAAAAGAATTGTGATAGAATAGGCGCGTAAAATATGTTACTGTACATAAGACAATGAAAGACGGAGAACAGAATGAACGCAAATTTTGAATATTATAAAGTTTTTTATTACGTATCAAAATATGAGAATCTGACAAAGGCAGCATCAGTATTAAAGACTAGCCAGCCGGCTGTGACCAGGACGATACATAATCTGGAAAATATATTAGGGTGCAGACTGTTTACCAGAAGCAAAAGTGGCATGAAACTGACTCCTGAGGGAAAGATTTTCTATCAGTATGTAGCAGCAGGCTGTGCTCAGTTTTTCAAAGCCGAGGATAATCTTAATAATCTGATCAGCCTTGAGAACGGGACCATTTATATCAGTGCAACAGAGACAGCATTGCACTGTTATTTGTTCGAGGCAGTCAGAGACTTTAATATTCAATACCCGAATGTGCATTTTAAAATTCTTAATAACAGCACTACAGATTCTGTAAATGCCTTAAAAGAGGGTAAAGTAGATCTTGCAGTTGTATCTGCTTCTTTACAGTTAGCAGAGCCACTGAAAATGAAAGTAGTGCGAAAGTATAGGGAAATTCTGATCGGAGGCAGTCGTTTTGCGGAGCTGAAGGGGAGGAAGACTTCGTTGGAGGAACTTTCAGCCTATCCATGGATCAGCCTGACTTCCGAGGCAATCAGCAGGAGATTTTTGAATGAGTATTTTTCAAAAAATGGACTGCAGTTTTCGCCGGATGTAGAGCTGGCGACTACAGATATGATTCTCCCGGCAGTACGGTATAATATGGGAATCGGATTCCTGCCAGAAGAATTTGCCGGAGATGATCTGGAATCCGGAAAGGTTTTTGAGATAGATGTAAATGAAACACTTCCGGAGAGAAGCATTATTCTGATCCATGATACAGAATATCCTCAAAGTATTGCATCTAAAGCATTCCAGAAGTTTTTGGCAGAACGGAAAGAACAGAACCGCTGAAATAGAAAAGTCATCAGGAAATCCACATGATGTGAATCCTGATGACTTATTATATTTATAAGAAATTTATCATCTGTTAGACGGATTTATTTATGCCACTCCCAGTTTCGAATCTCTTCCAGATCCTGGCCATATTCAGCAATATACTGTTTGTGCTCAACAAGCTTGTCATTCATCTTCTGGATTAAGAAGGAACCTTTGTTTCCAAGCTGTGGAAGATGCATGATGGCATCCTTTACAAGATTGAAACGGTCGATCTGGTTCTGTACACGCATATCGAATGGTGTAGTAATAGTACCTTCTTCCTGATATCCGTGAACAGAGATATTGTGGTTGTGACGCTCATAAGTAAGCTCATGGATCAGTGTTGGATATCCATGGAATGCAAAGATGACAGGTTTATCTTTTGTGAAGATTGCATCATATTCTGCGTCACTTAAGCCGTGTGGATGTTTGTGGTCAGATTCCAGTTTGAACAGGTCGACAACGTTAACAACACGGATCTTAAGTTCCGGCATTTCATCACGAAGGATAGTAACTGCAGCCATGATCTCAAGTGTAGGTGTATCACCGCAGCAGGCCATAACAACGTCTGGTTCTTCACCACAGTCATTGCTTGCCCACTCCCAGATACCAATACCCTGTGTGCAGTGCTTAACAGCCTGCTCCATGGTCAGCCACTGGCAGCTTGGATGTTTGGAAGCTACAATTGCATTGACATAGTTCTTACTCTTGATGCAGTGATCGAAGCAGGAGAGTAAGCAGTTAGCGTCCGGTGGTAAGTACATACGAACTACGTCTGCTTTCTTATTGGCAATGTGATCCAGGAATCCAGGATCCTGATGAGTAAATCCGTTGTGGTCCTGCTGCCATACGTTGGATGTCAGGATGAAGTTCAGGGATGCGATGGGCTGTCTCCAGGAAAGCTGATTGCAAACTTTCAGCCATTTTGCATGCTGGGCTGCCATGGAGTCAACGATACGGATGAAAGCTTCATAGCTTGCGAAGAAGCCATGACGACCTGTTAACAGGTAACCTTCCAGCCATCCTTCACACATATGCTCACTGAGCATACTGTCCATAATACGTCCGTCTCTTGCGAGGCAGTCATCAGTATCAAGCATTTCTGCGTTCCAGTCACGTTTCTGATATTCAAATACTTTATACAGACGGTTGGACATGCTTTCATCTGGTCCAAAGATACGGAAGTTCTTGTTTTCTTCATTCAGTTTGAAGATGTCGCGGATGTATCCTCCAAGTTCGATCATATCCTGAGCTTTTGTTTTGCCAGGCTGTACTTCAATACCGTAATCGCGGAAGTCCGGAAGACGAAGATCTTTCAGAAGAAGTCCGCCATTTGCATGTGGGTTGGCACCGAGACGTGCATTTCCCTTAGGAGCCAGTTCAGCCAGTTCCGGGATCAGGCGTCCGTTTTTATCAAACAGTTCCTGAGGACGATAGCTTTCCAGCCACTCCTTCAGAAGTTCAAGATGTTCCGGTTTTTCCATAGTGATCGGAACCTGATGAGCACGGAAAGAACCTTCAATCTGAAGTCCGTCAACAACCTTAGGACCTGTCCATCCCTTAGGAGTACGAAGGATGATCATTGGCCATACCGGACGTTCTGGATTATTGTTCTCACGGGCGTTCTTCTGGATCGCTTTGATTTCTTCGATCACTGTGTCCATTGTTTCAGCCATCTTCTTGTGCATTGTCATTGGGTCGTCACCTTCAACGAAATATGGTTTCCAGCCACAGCCCTTGAAGAAGCATTCAAGTTCTTCATGAGAAAGACGGGAGAAGATAGTCGGGTTGCTGATCTTATATCCATTTAAGTGAAGAATAGGAAGTACAGCACCGTCTGTGATCGGGTTCAGGAATTTGTTGGACTGCCAGGATGTCGCCAGAGGACCAGTCTCAGCTTCACCATCACCTACAACAGTAGTTGCAATCAGATCCGGGTTGTCAAATACAGCTCCGAAAGCATGAGCGATGGAGTAACCAAGCTCGCCACCTTCATTAATGGAACCAGGTGTTTCCGGTGCGCAGTGGCTTGGGACTCCGCATGGGAAGGAGAACTGTTTGAACATTTTCTTCATACCTTCCTCATCCTGGCTGATGTTAGGATAAACTTCGCTGTAAGAACCTTCCAGATAGGTGTTGGCAATCATGAAGTTTCCGCCATGTCCAGGACCGGAAAGCAGGATCATATCAAGGTCATAACGTTTGATGACACGGTTGCAGTGTGCATAAACGAAGTTCTGTCCCGGTACAGTTCCCCAATGACCAACAATTTTTTTCTTGATCTGATCCATAGTTAATGGCTCTCTCAGAAGCGGATTGTCAAGAAGATAGAGCTGTCCGGCAGACAGATAGTTAGCTGCACGCCAGTAAGCATCGATTTTGTCAAGCATTTCCTGATTTAAAGGCTGCTTTTCCAGACATAATTTGTTGTCTTCCATTTTCTTACCTCTTTCTTTGTCTTTGATGTGTATAGCTTAAGATGTCGAAGATATCTGTATAAGAAATTTTCTGATGGTAGTTAATGATAAACGTTTCTCAACAGATAAGTTGGAGTGTTACTTTGTTATTTTTTAACCGAACATATCCTATCATATCAGAAATGAAACGTAAAATAGAAATATTGCATTGTAATTATAAGTTTTTGATATGGATAAAAAATAAGCTCTTTCTGATGAAATGCGGAGCAGTTATTCGGTATAGAGCTGCGTAGCGAAGCAGATTGTGAATATCCGCTTGACGACAATTCTCTGAGTGGAAATGATTGGTGTTTAATATGGAAGATGACGAAAAGAACTAAGCAATGATTAGTAATTTTCACGAAAAAATGGATAACATGAAAGTTGTATTGCAATTTGCACAAAAAATAGATATAATAAAAAAAACAATTGCGCATAAGGTATAGAAAAACTGCTTATATGTACACTAGATAAAGTATAGGCGGTAAAAGTGAAGAATGGCGAAGGAGACAAGAATCATGGGAAAAAGAGCAGCAGGAATATTAATGCCGATCAGCAGTCTTCCATCAGACTATGGCATCGGATGTTTTTCCAAAAGTGCATATGAATTTGTAGACTGGTTAAAGGAAGCCGGACAGACTTACTGGCAGATTCTGCCATTGGGACCGACCAGCTATGGAGATTCTCCATATCAGTCTTTCTCTACATTTGCAGGTAATCCATATTTTATTGATCTGGATACACTTGTAGAAGAAGGAGTTCTTGATAAGAAAGACTGCGAGAAAGTTAACTGGGGAAAGAAGCCTGATGAGGTAGATTATGAAAAAATCTACAAAGGCCGTTATCCTCTTCTGAGAAAAGCATACGAGAACAGTGATATCAGCAAGAATCCTGACTATCAGAAATTCGTAGCAGAGAACAGCTGGTGGCTGTCAGATTATGCTCTGTTTATGGCAGTAAAAGACCGTTTCGAAGGTGTAGAATGGACCAAATGGGCTGAGGATATCAGACTCCGCTGGAACAATGCCATGGATTATTATCGTGAAGAACTCTATTTTGATATTGAATTCCAGCAGTATATGCAGTTTAAGTTCTATGAGCAGTGGATGAAACTGAAATCCTATGCAAATTCAAAAGGAATCCAGATCATTGGAGATATTCCGATTTATGTTGCAATGGACAGTGCTGATGCATGGGCGCATCCGGAGCTGTTCCAGCTGGATCAGGATAATGTACCACTGGCAGTAGCAGGATGCCCTCCGGATGGATTTTCTGCAACCGGTCAGTTATGGGGAAATCCGTTATATCGCTGGGATTATCACAGAAATACAGGATATCAGTGGTGGATTTCCAGAATGAGTTACTGCTTCAGATTGTATGATGTTGTGCGAATCGATCATTTCCGTGGATTTGATGAATATTTCTCTATTCCATACGGAGATAAAGATGCAAGAGGCGGACACTGGGAAAAAGGTCCCGGAATTGATCTGTTCCGTAAGATTGAACAGGCGCTTGGATGGAAGCAGGTTATCGCAGAGGACTTGGGATATATGACAGACTCCGTACGTCATCTGGTATATGAGAGCGGATTCCCGGGAATGAAGGTTCTGGAATTTGCGTTTGACTCCAGAGATTCCGGATGTGCCAGTGATTATCTGCCACATAACTATCCGGAGAACTGCGTGGCGTATACAGGAACCCATGATAATGAAACTATTGTGGGATGGTGGAAGAGCATCACAGTAGCTGAGAGAAAACTGGCGAGAGATTATCTGTGTGATCATGCAACACCGGAAGAAGAACTGTATAAGTGTTTCATCAGTCTGATCATGCGCAGTGCTGCGCGTGTCTGCGTTATCCCAATGCAGGACTATATGGGACTGGACAACAGATTCCGAATGAATAAACCATCTACAGTTGGTACGAACTGGAAGTGGAGAATCAAGAAGAGAGATCTTACAAAGAAACTCCAGAAGGAAATACATGATGTGACACTTCGTTATGGACGTAAGAACTGGGATTAAATACATAATGGAATAATTGGAATAATGACAGCGTTTCGGATACAAATAATATCCGGAACGCTGTTTTTTAACCGAATCAAGCAGTTATTTGGTTAAAAAAGCAACGAAGTGGTTGGTCTTATCTGTTTTGTTTTATCCAGTCAGAGTTATTTGTCAGAGGGAGAAAAAAAGGACAGTTTCGCAAGCTCTTTATTTTTGTATGAAAAAGAAAACATTGAAATTGTTTTGGCGGGCGTACAATTGAAAAAGAAATGCATTGATTTTCGGGCAATGTCTGATAAAATATTAACCAGAAAAAGCAAAAGAACAGATTTTCAGGAGGGAAAATAAATGAACTATAACAGATTAGAAAACAGTCTGATTGATGTGATTAAAGAGGAACAGGCGAAGCTTGGATATATGAAGGAGAAGATTCGCCTTTATTATCCGCTCAGTTCTCTGAATCATTTCTTTGGCAATGAGACGGATGCTGCAGGCATGATGGAGATTTTAAAAGATTTTCCTTCTTATATAGAAGAGAAATTTGGTGAAGTAACAGTATCACACAGAGGAGATCGTTTCTGCTTCACTGTTTCGGAAAAAGCTTCCGAATATGTACATAATAATATGAAAGAGAATGAATTCATCAAGGCATTGATCGAACTGGTTGGCAGACATGGATGTACGATAGAGGAAATTAAAGAACTGTTCCATTCTTATTCAGATAAAATCATTACTGAACCAATGGATAACGAGGAGTTTGATGTGATGATCCGCTTTGATGATGGATCAGATCCTTATTATTATTGTTTTAAAGATGAAGGATGCCATATCATTTACCACAGATTTCTGCCGGAAGACTATGCAGATTTTGGATTCTGATAAGAATGAGTGAAAAATTTTCCAACTGTCGGATCAGCAAAAATATATGTGATATTTGCAACAAAAGTATGTTATTTTTTTGTCAAATATCAACAAAAATAAGTCGAAATTCTATATTGACAGATAGTCTCAATAATGGTAATTTTTATTTGATTTAATGTTTTCATTTATAGAAACAAGTAAAATTTTATTACATTATTTTACAGGAATAAAATAGATAAAATTGAGTTGACAGTTTGGAGGGAAAGATTAAATGAGAAAAACCAAAATTATCTGTACAATGGGACCGTCTACTGATAAGGGCGATGTTATGGAGCAGCTTGTGAGAGAGGGAATGGACGTAGCACGTTTCAACTTCTCACATGGACCTCACGATGAGCAGAGAGGCCGTATCCAGAAACTGAGAGAACTTCGCAAGAAATATGACAGACCTGTTGCAGCACTTCTTGATACAAAGGGACCGGAGATCAGACTTGGATGCTTCAAGGATGGCAAGGTTTCTCTGGAAGAAGGACAGATATTTACATTTACAAATAAAGATATTGAAGGAACTAATGAGTGCGTAAGCATTACTTATAAAGAGCTTTATAAGGATGTGCAGCCGGGCGGACATATTCTGGTTGATGATGGACTTGTAGACCTGGAGGTTCAGGACATCGCAGGAAAGGACATTGTCTGCAAGGTTATTAATGCAGGTGTGATTGGCGACAGGAAGGGTGTCAATGTTCCGGGTGCAAACCTGAAGATGCCATTCATCAGTAAAAAAGACCATGATGATCTTCTCTTCGGTATCCAGGAAGGATTTGATTTCGTTGCAGCATCTTTTACACGTACTGCAAACGATATCCGCGAAGTAAGAAAAATCCTGAAAGAAAACGGCGGTGAAGAGATTCAGATCATTGCAAAGATTGAGAACCAGCAGGGCGTTGACAATATCGACGAGATTATTGAAGCAGCAGATGGCATCATGATCG
>ENA-OPAQ01001884-OPAQ01001884.1-human-gut-metagenome-genome-assembly--contig:-NODE-1884-length-11144-cov-2.239697_pt1 | contig 11144 bp, 8 predicted proteins | sample MGYA00241058_ERZ501432 | MGnify/ENA primary metagenome ERZ501432 (study PRJEB25962, sample SAMEA2042570) | human gut metagenome | biome: human gut; feature: human-associated habitat; material: faeces... | reverse complement strand
ACCATGAAAGTAGACATTTCTGATAAAACTATGCGATACAGGAAGTGAAATCTTTACATAGAAGTGCCTGTCTATGATGGGATCTATGATTTCTGTAAAATATTCTATCGCTTTATTACAATCTTCTGAGATTTCCGCTTTGCTATACTGCTTATCTCTGTTGAACGTTTTCAATTTTTTGAATTTCGGAGCATATTCATTATATACCGTTTCCCAATTAAAACTGCTCTGCTCGTAAAAATAATTATATCTTTGATTCATTGTATTCCAAAACACTTCAAACAGGTCAGAATATGATTTTATATCGTTTGCTGTATACCGTGTTGGTTCTTTGGTTGATTCTGTAACATCTTCAATGCAGCTGCTGGAGATAAAGATCACAAGAAATAAAAGAAAGGAATGACGTAATGTCCAATTATATTTTTTAGCTTTCATAATCTATAATTTTAAAATTTATAGGCAACGCCTAACGATATGATGTTTGAGATTCTTTTTGATTTACGATTAGAAGAAGTTTTTGCTTTGTATATATCGGTAAGACCATACTGATAGGTATATGAAGCAAAAACGTCGATCCTATTGAAAGAATAGCCAACTTCTCCTGTCCCCTCTATCCCGAATAGGTTTCTTTTCAAGTTGTTTTCATTTCTCTTAAAATCGTATGTTTCATTTACCTGAGCTTTGATGTAGGAACCATCTTCTTGTAATTGTGCAAAGATTGGATATTCGCCTTTCCGATGCATTCTTGTGAAGTACTCATAGAAGACGCCACCTTGAACTTTTAGCCATATACCATTTTCTTTATGAGGGTTATTAAAAAGATACAAGCCTACATTTAACGGTATATCCATAAAGTTGTTTTTATACAGTGTATGTGTTCCTGTAATATTATCCGTCTTTTTGTATTCATAATTCTTTTGTATGAATCCCAGTCCTGTTCCTACTATAAAATCTTTAAAAAAATTATATTCAAGATTTACCCTTGTTGCAACACCTGTTTTGGTATTATAACGTGTATTGACCAAATTAGAAACATCGCTATTCAAAATGCTTTTGGATAGACCGGCACTTAAACTAACTTTTAGTTTCTGTGCTTTTACTGACGAAGGAATTGCAATAATTCCTAGCAGAATGAAAATTACTAATTGTTTTTTCATAAAATTAATGTTTAAATTAAACATAGAACCAATTGTTTGTTATGGTTCGGAATAAATAATTTATAATGGATAAAATATTAGGTATAGTAGGAACAGGTATTGAGTGTATATGAATGGTTGTCACGAGAAATGCACAACAATTTAATCATCTATGGAGTTGTATGCTATTCATATCCATAGCATGCTCAGCAATAGTAAATATCTTATGCTGGCAATATCACTTGACAAATCCCTTTTTTAGAAAGAATTCGTCCATATGCTGATTATCTCTATAAATTTTAAATTTCTTCATAATAATATAGGTTTTGATTAAAATAAGAACTTCTACATTTCGCAAAACTATTATTCTAAGACACATAACAAACACATTTCATTGCTTTTTTTTAGGATTTATATGAAAAATACCATAAATATGTTAGATGATATTGATAATATTGCCTCATATGTTGATGCTTTTAAGTGGATTTCCTATTCTTCATTTCGATAGAATGTGTATTTATACCCATGATGTTTATACCCAGATATCGTTTCTGTTTTCCTTTATCACGTGCCGCATGCAGACCGATTCTTTTTGATTTGAATTTTTTAAATGAAATAAGCTACAGATTTAGTGCCATGATAAGAATTTCCATTCCTAGCGTGAATTATTAGTCCTTTTTGAAAAGGATAGTAAAGCATTATCGGCATATTACCTATTTTAAGGTATTGAGCAGCCAATGAAAACTGTCTAATTTTGCGTCTGTTTAGTTTTCTTCGGAATGAATATACGAATGAACATACTTTTATACTTTTTATGGCTATTTTCAGCTACCCTGTCCGCTCAGCAGGTGAAAATAGTCAAAGGACATGTTTGCGTTCTTTCCGAAGATTCGATAGAGAGAAGTTTGCCTTATGCAAGCGTGGTCGTTTTGGAAGGAAAGGATTCCGCTTTTGTAAAGGGGATGGCGAGTGATGCAAATGGGAGCTTCAAGTTGGAGTTTATACCACAAAAGCGAATGGAATACTTGTTGCGGATATCTTATATCGGTATGTCAACTATCTTTCGGAAGTTAGATCCGCATATGATGGATATTGATTGTGGACATATTCTGATGGAAAGTGGTATCAAACTGGCCGAAGTGCTGGTGACTGCTCCCGTCAAAGAGATAGATATGGTAGGGGATACGACCGTAATTAATGCTGATGCCTACCGGACCCCAGAAGGCTCAAATCTGGAGGAGTTAGTGAGAAAGATTCCGGGACTGGAATACGATGACCGAAGTAAATCCTTATCATACAACGGTCTTGTCATTAGCGAAATCAATGTGAATGGTGAGGCTTTTTTTTCAGGGAATCATGTATTGGCATTAGAAAACTTGCCGGCCGATTTAATAAGTAGGATAAAGGTCTATGATAAGCGTAGTGAGATGGAAAAGTTTACCGGAGTCAGGACTGTTGATGAAAACTATGTGCTCGATTTGCAAACCAAAAAAGAGCTTAATGGTACGCTGATAACTTCGGTTGCTGTGGGAAAGGGAAATAAGAAAAAGAAAGAGGCAGAGTTAATAAGCAACTTTTTCAAAGCTGATGGAGAAAACCTGTCCGTTATTGCCAAAAGTGGTAATCGTGATATAACCACTGAGAATAAAAAGAATCGTCAAGACAACATAGCGGTCAATTTCTTGAAGAAGTTTGGAGAAACAGTACATATCAATGGGAATATCATGTACAACAATGCGATTAATGGTATTAACGGGACTTCCTATTATGAGCAATACCTGATGACAGGAAACCGTTATCGGTATGCGACCGATAATGGTTATCATACGAATCGTATGATAAGTGCCATGTTAAGTGCGAGATGGAACATTGACAAAAAGACCTTGCTTAATATTTCGGGAAGTTTTAATGCTCTAAGAGGTATTAATGATGATAGTAACAGGCAAGCTACTTATAATGCAGATCCAAAGTTAGATGTAACAAGTCCCTTTAATAGAGACGCGAGTGAGCAAATTGAGGATAGTATACGGGTGAATGACATCTGTATGACTTCGAGGTCATCAAGCATTAACCGACTATATTCTATCGGTGCTGACATTACCCGACGACTGAATGCAAAAGGTACAAGTTTGGGACTGACCGTTCAATATTCGGAGGAACGAGGTAACAATAAAGCTTTCTCTTTATCATCCACTACCTATTATCAGTTACAGAATGTAAAGGGCAATGACTCCATACTCTACCGTAACCAATATCAAGAAAGTCCGAACAGAAACCGTACTATTAAGTTGGGACTAATACTGACACAAATACTTCGCAAGAACTTGAGGGCGCAGTTGTCATACATATTTAAATTGGATAACCAAAGTCGTGACCGTAACACTTATGTTCTTTCTCCTGTGGTAGACGGTGAAGAACATACACCTACCGGTAATTTTCCGAAAGGTTACGAAGTGGAATATACCGATAGTTTGAGTAACAAAAGTCGTAGTCATACGATGGCACATGGAGTTTCCCTTAATCTTAATTATACTGATAAAACGTGGGAGATTACTACCGGTTTGTCCGTTACACCCAAACGACAAACTCTTGACCAAAAGACAGGGTGGACACAGGCTGATACATTGAGATATTCTGTAAACTATCATCCCACTCTTACCATCTTATGGCGCAAAAGAAAGACATGGGTGCAACTAAGTTATGAAGGGAATACTCAACAACCGGGACTGGCAGAATTGCTTACGCTAACAGACAACAGTGACCCTTTGAATATCATTCGTGGGAATCCCGATCTAAAATCTTCATACACCCAAAAGGTAAGGCTTGAAGTTCGGGATACGAAAACCGGGCTAAGCGGTGACGTGAATTGGACGAGCATGTTGAACAATGTGACGAGGGCTGTGATATATGACAGTCAGACAGGAGGTATTGAGAGCCGTCCTGTGAATGTCAACGGGAATTGGAATATAAAAGCTGCCATGCGTTATCAAAAGCGTATTAATCATTACTTCAATTTGTATGCACGTACCGGTACTTCATTTATCCAAAGCGTGAGTCTTGTAAACGATGGACAACGAGAACAGCCCGAACGTAGCGTTACCCATAATCGACTGTATAATGCCGGTCTACGTGTAGGCTACCAACCTAAATGGGGAGGTTTTGATTTGAGCGGTGACTGGCGATTCCGCCACTCTACGAATCTTTTAAGGGAAACAAACAATTATATTCGTGATTATTCTTTCGGATTGACCGCTTACGCCGTTTTTCCGGGTAATATACGTTTGAAAAGTGAGACAACCCATACGTTTCGTAACGGTACCAATATCAATAGAAGTGAGGATAACGAAGTAGTTTGGAACCTCCACTTGTCATGGAGTTTTCTTAAATATAAGAAAGCTGAACTTTCTGTGTATTGGGCGGATATTCTCAGTCAGAAAAAGAGCTATAGCCGTAACGTTACATCCCATGGATTGTCCGAACGATATACTCAGCAGATCGGCAGTTGTTTCATTGTATCTTTTAAGTATCGTTTTAATAGACAGTTATAGGGGAATCACCTCTTCATTTCTATTTAATTTACCGATTAATAGGTATTGTCAGGTATAATTGCCTACAGTAAATTTGCAACTATTAAAATATATATTATAAATAGTGTAATGAAATGAACAATTTGAGAAACTATCTCGGTTTGAGTGCTCTTACAATGGGCCTGTGTTTAATGTCGTGCAATGACGACAATACACCGTCATATAGCCAAACGACTATGAAGAATAGTGAGTTGAAGACAATTTTGCAACAGAAAGGATACCAATTTAATGAACAGGGTAACTTACTGTTGGATGATTTAGCTAATAATACTACTACTTTAGATTTATCGGGAACAAAACTTTCTGACTTGTCGGAACTTGATATTCTTCCCAATCTGACAGAAGTAAAATTGTCAGATAACGATTATGGTCCTGTATTCGACTTTTCAAAACTGCCCAAACAGATTACAGGAATTGATCTGACTGGTAATGATATTTATGATTATGATAATCTTGTTAACGTTGTAGTAGAAGAAAATGGTAATGAAACAGTAACAAATTTGCATGATATTACCAAACTTTACCTTCCCCGGACAGCTAAAGACAATATTAAGGATCTGGTACGTTTCTATATTAAAAATAAGGACGCTATAACAAATGGGAAAATAGATATGAAGATAAAAGATGAGAGCGGAACCTTACAAACGTATACCACATTGAGGGAGGTGCCAGATGAAAATTTGCGTACTTATTTACAGGCCAATTTTTCTGATTTATTCAATGGTGACCAAATAGATCTTAGCAAGCATTTGGGATATGCTCAAAAGACTACGATTCTGCTTATTCAAGCTAATGCCGGAGTGACTAACTTTGAGGGAATACAATACATTATACAGAATCCTTATTGGGAAGGTGCAGCAGTCGCTCTTTATTCTGCTGCGCAAAGTGGTGCTAACATGCCTTCTGTCAAATTGGGTAAATATGTCACCAATCTTGTATTGAATAATCTGAATGTGAGAAGTTTGGACTTGTCGAATGCCGGAAGTCTTTTTGTACTTAATATCGGAACTGTTGCCGGTTTGAGTACATTAGATTTAACCCACACTATTTGGGGGCAGCGTGAAAAGGAGATAGAAGCAGAGGAATCCAAAGGCAGTTATTTGATCGTTTATGATTGTCCTTCGCTGAAAGAAATTAAACTGCCAAAGAAAGATGAGCTGAAAACGTGCTTCTTAGATCTTGAATGTTTGGATGCATTGGAAACATTTGATATATCTAATCTGAAGATGGTAAAGAATCTTATTTTTGGAAATTTACCGGAAAATTTCAATCTCGTTTATCCAGAGCTGACTGTTTTTTATTCTCCGGAAGGGAGGTCTGCAACTTCTTTTTGTTGTTCAGAAAGTACATTCAATAGAGAATCGACAAAGACGTTTCTTGATAGATATTATACTAAAGGTACGGGAGTTGAAAAGTTAGGATTTAGTATCTCTATGAGTTGTAATAAGAATGATGGGTACAATTGGAGAAAAGCTCTTAAGAAGAAGTCTTAGGAGACGTTTATAATTTTTGTTTAATTTAATGCTTTAATTTTATGAAAAAAGGTATTTTGTTTATTGCTCTTTTTGCAGCAAGTTTCGGATTTATGCAGTCTTCTTTCGCTGCACCGTCGATGAGTGCTAACTCTATAACCAACGTGTTGGCTATAAGTGACTATGAAGGCACTTATAGCGGTACGATGGATAATATCATAATGAAAGGTAAGCCTTATGAATCACGGGCTGCAACTTATAAAATAGAGGGTGGCCGTTTGAAATGTGATTTTCCGCAGATAGGTAGTATGCCGGGTACAATTACTATTTCTTTGGCTGTGGAAGTAGATGAGGAAACCGGCGAGATTACAGCTTACAACGGGGACGAAGCAGGCACTTTGTCGCTTCCGTTGGGAATAAAGGTCAAATTGTATTTGGACGACTTGAGAGATGCAAAGATTACGGATAATGGTAGCTCTAAACAAATAGAATTTACACTGGACGTTTCCGGTACATTCTTGGGAGCTAATTTCCCTGCATCTGTGCATTTTGTAGGTACAAAATAGCAGCAAGTGTATCATAGTAAGATTATTATATTTTGCCTGACACTAATTTAAAGTTCTAAAGGAGTTAAGGAGGAGTTTTTAGTGAATACCCCTTAACTCCTTATCCTATATAATTTATTTATTGTAATCCAATCGGAGAGGTATGGGGGACTTGCTTTAATCCTGCTGCCCTGTTTTTGCTAACTTCCTTTAGTTCGATAGTGGTTTGCAGTATGTTTTATTTCTTTCTACAGGTATCTGTAGAAGAAACCAATAAAAGAAAATCATTTATAAACTATATAAAAGAAAACTGAAATGTATAATAAAATAAGATTTGATACTTTTATGTTGATGTGCTTCTTTATGATAACAATTCTCGGATTAAGTGCGTGTGATAGCGATGAAAAGATAACACAGGAGCCACCTTCCCAGACATATGTTAAAAAGGCGAAAGAGATTCTTGCAGGAGATATTGTACTCTCTACCAGAGCAACAATGAATGGTGTGGACAAGACATTGTTGAAGAGTGGTTGCAAATTTAACTTTTCCTGGCGTGAGGACGGTATGATGATACTGAACCTGAGTGATTTCAGCGTAGGTGCTATGCCATTTGCCATTAGCTTCAAATGTGCTACGAAAATCATGCAGCTCAACAGTTGGGAACAGGATGAATATCCCGGAGATGGATGGATTAAGTTTGTTGGTACAGATGGTAATGTTACGACTTCCGGTGATGATGCCGAAGATAATCAAGAAGGGAGCGGAGCGAGAGTAGATGGTTATCTGAACGTGAATACCAACCAAATAGAGTTTATTGTAGATTACAATATGATGAATGTCCGCACTGAAACATTTTTGCAAACAATCGATAAAACCCGTATCGATCGCTTTAAGGAAGAGTTTGCACAATACGAGAAAGATTTGGAAGAGGCTAAGAAAGACCAAGGAAAGGCCTAATCTTTCTTCCGTTGCATAATATGTTTTTAACGACGAATGAAAAGAGTAACTACAATTCTATTCTTAATGTTGCTGATATGTGTTCATACGGCAGCACAACAAAAAGTCAAGTTAGAGGTGTTGGAGAAGGGCACGGAACAACCCATTATCGCAGCCAATGTAATCTATGCCGATAATGAAGCTTTGCGAAATCCCCAATATGCCATTACGAATACATCCGGACAGGCTGAATTAAAGCTTCCTTCTAAGGGAATCTGCTATTATAAGGTGACTTATATCGGCTATGTACCTGTGACGGGGAAGATTGGAGGGACACAAGACGAAAAAGTCATTTATATGAAAGAAGATGACTTGGGAATAAATGAAGTTGTCGTGACAGGTTCACGTACAGCCCGTCCCATCAAGATGTCTCCGGTTACGACACAGGTACTTGGCGGCAAAGCACTGGTAGATGCCGGATATAGTAATCTTCAACAAGCACTGCAGCAGGAAACACCTGGACTTAACATACAGAAGGTGGGGTTCGGTAATGAAATCTCCATGCAAGGGTTGGACGCACGCCACGTGTTGTTTTTGATGGACGGAGAGCGCATGACAGGCGACATGGCGGGTAATTTGGATTACGAACGTTTTAACCTGCATGCCATAGATCGCGTCGAGATAGTGAAAGGTGCGAGCAGTACCCTCTACGGATCACGTGCGGCCGGTGCAGTCATTAATTTGATTACCAAGAAGACAGACAAACCTCTCTCGATAGATGCCGGAATACGTTATGGGCAGATGAATGAACGCAATTACAAGCATCCGCAACCGAAGGACTTCCTTTACATGTTTGAGCAAAATGCAGATCGCCCTAACTTACAAAGCTGGGTATCTGCCGGATTCAAGGCCGGAAAATTCACGTCGCAGACCGACGTATGGTATAGCGAGAGTGATGCCTTTTATATGTATCAGGCGGAAAATGACAAGAAAGTTTACACAAAGGAAGCGAATCCCTTCTTGCCACATGACATAATTGTGGTCAGCAATGCTGTCCGTCCACCCATGGGTATCGAAGGCAAAGAGCACATTACGGTATCGCAGAAACTGTACTATAATCCGAATCCGAATCTGTCGGTGCTGGTTTATGGCAGTTCTTTTTTCATGAACACGTATGACTTGATACAGGATATGACGTTCAGCCAGGCACGAGATTGGACAGCCGGGACTAAAGTGACTTATCATGTGAAGGACTGGTTTAGTGTGACAGGAAGTCTGCACGCTGATTTTTACGATCGCTTCAAACGCCATGAACGTATCGACAAGCGGCAGAAGGATTATGAAAGTAGCATTTATCAGCCACGTTTGACCGTTACGAGCAATTACTTCAACGGACACAGCTTAATATTGGGTATGGAGCATACGTCGGATGAATTGACTTCCGATCGTTTCTCCGGCAATGCTAACCATGACCTGAAAACGCGTGCATTGAAGGAAACAGAATACTTTCTGCAAGATGAATGGACCATCAATCCTCGGTGGATGATATCTGTTGGTATCCGTACTAACTTCTCGAAAGCATTTGGTTTCATGGGAATGCCCAAAGTGGCAGCCAAATATTCGCCTGATAAGCATTGGAGCCTTCGTGCCAACTATTCGATGGGTTATCGCTCACCGAGTATCAAGGAGTTGTTCTTCAACTGGGATCATCTGGGAATGTTCATGATCCGCGGTAATGAAAATATGCGACCGGAGAAAAACAATTATTTCTCGCTCGGAGCGGAGTACAGTAACGACCGTTTGTTTGTTTCCGGAACAGCATACGGTAACTATTTTCGTGATAAGATTGAAGGTGTATGGCGTATTTACGATATGCAGTACAACTTTGAGTATACCAACCTGAGCCAACAACGCCTGCTGGGACTGGAAGTGCTGGCACGATGGAGTGTGCTGGACTGTCTGACGCTGAATGGAACTTACAGTTTTGTAGATGTAAGTAAGAATAAAGGCATACAGGTGAATACCACCTCGCCCCATGCGGCTACGGCAAGCATGGATTACAAATACATGAAGAAAAATTATCGATTGAACGCTGTGTTCAGTGCCTCTTATATGGGAGGGAAAAAGTTTGATGTACAGGACCGGGTGTTTGTAAAGGAGGAGAATAAAAGCTATGATGCCTATTTTCGGTGCGACCTGCCACAATATGTACTTTGTAATTTATCCGTTTCGCAGACTTTTTGGAATAAGGTGAAATTGACGTTGGGAATGGACAATCTCTTCAACTATGTACCTAAAACACTTGGCTCAGGGATCACCATGTTCAATGTGCCTGCCACAGCCGGAGCACGTGGATGGGTACAGGTAGGGTTCATGCTGGATGATGTGATAAACTCTTTAAAGAAAAAGAAATGAAACATACAGGATTATTCAAAACCCTCTGCTTTTGTGCAGGCTGTCTTCTACTGTCTGCCCGCGTGGACTACAGTGATATACAACCCTTCGATGGGAAAACTTTACCCCGCAAGTCGGGCTATACCACCGGAGTGACAAATGACTGGATTTACTTCAACCTGCGTACGGGAGAGATTTTCAATGCACTGGGGGTAAACCGGGATATCAAGGAAGGTGGGCAGATGAATCGCACAGACTGGGATCTGGCTTTTTGCGGTTACGTGATGCGTACCAATTCCGGTACGAGTGGGATCGGTCGGGGAGGAGCTGCCGATTTGGGCTATGGGAACTACGAAAATTGGACAAGTGTGGCTCAATTACCCTCCGATCTGAAATGGGTGGAAGACAATCAAGAGGTGTATGTCACTATGTCTCAGAATGACTGGAATCACTATCTGATAGAAAATGGTCTGGACTTCAACAGTAATCCATGGTTTGATCCGAATAACGGACCGCAGAAGACTACAACCAACGCTAATCCCGTACTAGCTCAAGCCATGAGTTTTGCCGGCCCGCCTCCTGTATATACTCCCTCATATCATACTTATGTGGTACGTACTGCTGATGGCAAACATTACTTCAAGATTCAGATCATCAGTTGGTATGATGCGAATGTGGAGATAGGTGATGAAGGCGGACGCCTAAGTTATTACTGTGACGAACTGCAACCATGAGAAGAAGTAATGTGATAGAAATAGTTGCATGCCGTCCTGTCAGTGGCGCCATGTTGTATAATTAAGTATATTAAAGTAAACTAATGAAATATGGAACAAATAACCGATGTAAAGACGACAGAAATGAACCTGATGCCATCTGCCGGTTCTAAACGCTATTGGTGGAAAGCAATAGCTTCTTTCCTGATGGTACTGTTTACTATGCCTTTGGGGCATGCACTGATGATTATCATGGAACATGTCATGAATGAGACCGTGTTGCATTATTCTGCTTTTGCTATGGGAGCGGTGGGGATGGTCATGGTAATTATAGGCGTGTTTGCCCAAGGAGATACCCGCC
>ENA-OPAQ01001852-OPAQ01001852.1-human-gut-metagenome-genome-assembly--contig:-NODE-1852-length-11424-cov-2.540505_pt1 | contig 11424 bp, 7 predicted proteins | sample MGYA00241058_ERZ501432 | MGnify/ENA primary metagenome ERZ501432 (study PRJEB25962, sample SAMEA2042570) | human gut metagenome | biome: human gut; feature: human-associated habitat; material: faeces... | reverse complement strand
AATCAGAAAAAACAGAATCAGCAAAATATCATTTTTATAAGACTTCTTAGTTGAATCCAATCCATTTCTGTGCAATCTTATATCCTCCCATCGTGAGTTTATGACTCAGCTTATTGTGGGACTTAGTAAACTTTCCAAGAACAGAGCTTTTTAATATTTTATAAGCATCTGGAGATTTCTCTTCAAGATAATGCCATAAATCATCTCGCATCGCCTCTGATTCTGATGTATTCATCTTCATAAGAAGCACAGAGGTTACCATCTGAATCGTCTCAAGATAATGAAGCATATATTCTTTAAGCTGTGGACAGGAAAGCATGCTCTCATGCTTTGCATAAAGGTCAATCATAATCTTATTCACACGAATCTGCTGGTCAATTCTTGAAATCATTACCTTTTCATTGACAGACTGGTCATCACGCCCAATAAAATACCGATAAAAATCTACGTCAAGATAATACATCTTCTTAACGTATGGCAATGGCCAGTATACAAAAATGTTATCTACATAAAATGTGTGTTTTGGTAATTCAAACTGAAAACTCCGAAGCAGCTCTGTACGGTAAATCACCGAATGCATCAAAATATTCTGGCTGGCATGGAAATGTCCAATCTCTTCCCATCCAAAGTAACGATTCTCCGGCAGAATAGAATGATACTGGATAACCTTTTTATGCTTTGCTCCAACCTTCTCGTAAACATAGTTTGAAAGCAGCATGTCAAGAGGCTCTTCTTCTTTCACTGCCTCTTTTAAAAAGGCAAGTATCTTCTGGTAAGCTTCTGCGTCTACCCAGTCATCACTGTCTACTACTTTATAAAAGAATCCGGTTGCATTACGGAGTCCGGCATTCACTGCCTCTCCATGTCCACCGTTTTCCTGATGAATCGCACGAATAATACCCGGATATTTCGCCTCATATTCATCTGCGATTGCAGGAGTCTCATCTTTTGAACCATCATCAACAATCAATATCTCTACATCTTCCCCACCTGGAAGAAGACTTTCAATACAGTTTCTCATATAATCCATAGAATTGTAACTTGGAATTGCAATTGTCAGGATTTTCATGAATTACCTCCTTTGGTATCCTATATACTTTTAGAATCTTTCTGTTCCTGCTTTAGTACGAAAAATTCTCCCAGTCAAAAAGCAAACCTAGAGCGTGTTTGGGAAATCATTCCTGCAATCTGCACATCTTACAGAAAACATTTTTCAAACACACTCTAGAAAGATTCCTAAGAGTATATTTATTTAATTATTTCTCAAATCCGCGGTAGATGATATCATCTCTTCCCGGACCGTTAGAAACCATAGTAATAGGATATCCAATATGTTCTTCTACAAACTCGATATATTTACGGCAGTTCTCTGGTAAATCTTCGTACTTCTTAATTCCACGAATGTCACATTTCCATCCTGGAAGTACTTCTAATACAGGTTTTGCCTTCTCTAACTGATTTGTTACAGGGAATTCTGTTGTCACCTTACCATCAATTTCGTAGCCTGTACATACAGGAATCTCGTCAAGGTATCCAAGTACATCTACTACAGTGAAAGCAACATCTGTTGTTCCCTGAAGACGGCATCCGTATTTAGATGCAACACAATCAAACCAACCCATTCTTCTTGGACGTCCTGTTGTTGCTCCAAATTCTCCGCCGTCACCACCGCGGACACGAAGTTCCTGTGCCTCATCACCGAAGATTTCACTTACAAATGCTCCAGCACCTACTGCACTACTGTATGCCTTACATACTGTAACAACTTTCTTAATCTCATATGGAGGAATACCTGCTCCGATCGCACCATATGCTGCTAATGTAGAAGAAGATGTTACCATTGGATAAATTCCGTGATCTGGATCCTTTAATGTTCCTAACTGACCCTCTAATAAAATATTTTTACCTTCTTTGATTGCCTTATCTAAGTACGCAGATACGTTACATACATAAGGAGCAACCATCTCTTTGTATTCCATTAATGTGTTATACAGTTCGTCTGCATCAATTAATGGTTTGTGATAAAGATGCTCTAATAAGATATTTTTCTGTACGATAACACGCTCAATCTTTTCTCGAAGTACTGCCTCTTCTTCAAATAATTCATTAACCTGGAAACCAACCTTCGCATACTTATCAGAATAGAAAGGTGCGATACCAGACTTAGTAGAACCAAAAGATTTACCTGCCAGACGCTCCTCTTCATATTCATCAAAAAGAATATGATAAGGCATAACAATCTGTGCACGATCAGAAATTAAAATCTTTGGTGCAGGAACCCCCTTAGAAGTTATCTCTTTTAACTCATTAAAAAGAATAGGAATATTCAGTGCTACTCCGTTACCGATAATACTTGTTGTATGTCCATAGAAAATACCTGATGGTAATGTATGGAGTGCAAACTTTCCATAATCATTTATAATTGTATGGCCTGCATTGGCACCACCCTGAAAACGGATAATAATATCAGAATCCTGTGCGAGCATATCAGTAATCTTACCCTTACCTTCATCTCCCCAGTTTGCGCCTACGATTGCTTTTACCATTAGCTCATTCCTCCCAGCTTTAAAAACTTACTATTTTTATGGATGTGGTTTGTCCCATCACCCAAACACACTAATTATAACTTACTTTGCTTTATAAGTAAAGAATAATTACAATAACTTACTTTTCTTTGCCATTCTGACAAGCATATTTCCTTTCGGGAAGTTACGAAGTTCTGCCTCTGTAATTCCCTTTAACTTAAGTACCAGAACGAAATATACGATAACCGCAAAGCCTACTGAAATCATCAAGCATATAAATACAAGAATTCTTAAATGAATAAAACTTCCGAATATTCCTGATAAGATCAAGTAGATTCCCTGATAAAATACATAGCAGAGTATTCCCATAATTACAGAAGAAAGTAATGGAATCATAAATGTTCGTTTCATTTCCTGATGATATCCTAAATACTTGCGTACACTCAAATTATTCAGACACATAAGGAAAGCATAGAACATCGTAGCAAATACAAGCGCATATAAATTCAGGTTTGTAAAATACAACAACGGTGTAAGCAGAACAACATGAAGGACAAGGGAAACCGCTGCGTTACGAAGCGGAATATTTACCTTTCCAATTCCCTGCAATACTCCATTACTTACTGTAGACAGTGCATAAAATATAATACTGATGCAGCCAGTGCGTAAAATACTTACTGCCAGATCAATCGTTGCTTTTTGTGGGAACAGCACTTCCATAATTGGATAGGCAAGCGCCCCCATTCCAATTGCAGCAGGAATACTAATAACCATTGTAAAATGAATTGCCTGCCTTACATGCCCCCTGCATTTTTTATAGTCTTTCAACTCATAACTGCCGGAAATTGCAGGAATCATAGCAGTAGACATAGAATTTGCAAGCGCGATCGGCACGTTGATGAGCACCCAGTATTTTCCGGAGAACACGCCATATAAAGAGGCCGCTGTTTCAGAAGCCATTCTTTTAAATCCCATAATATCCATAAATAAAGTCTGGTCAACTACCGTACTGATATTGTAGACAAACGTGCTTAAAATTACCGGTGTTACCATCATAAAGATAATCCTAAAGATATCTTTATAGGAACTGTCAACACCCGTATCATCTTTTTGAATTTCTTTTTTAAAATATTTTTTATTACAGGAGTAAATAAACAACATAAATAAGAGACCGGTTATAACACCTGCCCCAATACCTGCGGCACTTCCCATCGCACCAAATACTGGAATCTTATCGGCATCCCCACCTGCAAATGCATGAATAAAGAAGACGGCAGCCCCGATACTAATGACTGCGTTAGCCACCTGCTCTACAATCTGAGAAAGCGAAGTCGGAATCATCGTCCTGTGTGCCTGAAAATATCCACGGAATACCCCTAAAAATCCGGAGAAAAAGATAGTTGGAGCTAAAATACGAAGTACAGGAATCGCCTTAGGCTGATTCGAAGGAATTAATACAGAGGCTCCAAAAAAAGTAATAAGGCTGGCAATCCCACCTATTACCAGAACATATATAAGTGCACATTTAAATACCTTATGTGCAATCTTATACTGATGTACCGCCATCTTGGCCGAAACCACCTTGGAAACTGCCATAGGAATACTATAGGAAGATATCAATAATATCATCGTATAAATATTCACAGCAATACTATAATATCCATTACCTTCATCACCTATAATACTTGTAACCGGACTTCGATATAATACACCGATAATCCTTGTCACGATACCTGCCACCATCAATATTGAAGCCTGGGCAAGTACATTCGTTTCTTTTGTATCTTTGCTACTCAACTGACAACCACCTTTCCAAACTTTAAGGGTTATTCTTTCTCCTGTTTTTATAAATTACATAACTTAAGGGTTATCGTTGCCGATAACCCTTAGTATTATACGGATTTCTTTCTAGCATGTCAATCCGAAGTTTCTGTATTTTTATACATTAATCTCTGCTTTCATTCCAAGAATGTCTTTATTCTCGTCAAGAACAGGCTGAACGTATTCTGTAATGAACTCTACTGTCTGCTCTGGAGATCTTCCAACAAAGTTTTCTGGTTTCATGATGGCCTGAAGCTGTTCCATTGTCATTCCAAATGCTGAATCTGCTGCGATTCTTTCAAGAAGATCATTCTCTTTACCTTCTTCTTTTACAACACGACCTGCTGCCATAGAGTGCTGACGAATTCTTTCGTGAAGTTCCTGACGGTCTCCACCAGCTTTTACTGCATCCATCATGATATTTTCTGTTGCCATAAATGGAAGTTCTCTCATAAGATGTGCTTCAATTACCTTTGGATATACTACAAGACCATCTACGACATTCAGATATAAGTCAAGGATACCATCAATCGCAAGAAAACCTTCTGGTACAGAAAGACGCTTGTTAGCAGAGTCATCTAATGTTCTCTCAAACCACTGTGTAGATGCTACGAATGCCGGATTCATCGCATCAGACATTACATAATCTGCTAAAGAGGCAATTCTCTCACTTCTCATAGGATTTCTCTTATAAGCCATTGCAGAGGAACCAATCTGATGTTTCTCGAATGGTTCTTCAATTTCTTTTAAATGCTGTAAAAGACGAATATCATTAGAGAATTTATGAGCAGACTGTGCAATTCCAGAAAGTACATTAAGTACACGGCTGTCAATCTTACGGGAATATGTCTGTCCGGAAACTGGATAACATGCATCAAATCCCATCTTCTCTGCAATCTTTCCATCAATCTTACGGATTGTCTCATGATCTCCGTTGAATAACTCTAAGAAACTTGCCTGAGTTCCCGTTGTTCCTTTAGAGCCTAACAACTTCATTGTGCTGATAACATATTCTAAGTCTTCTAAATCAAGCATAAGATCATGTAACCATAATGTAGCTCTCTTTCCAACGGTCGTTGGCTGCGCTGGCTGGAAATGTGTGAAAGCCAGTGTAGGGAGGTCTTTGTACTTCATAGCAAATGCAGAAAGCTCTGCAATGACATTAATCAGCTTGCTTCTTACTAACTTGAGAGCCTCTGTCATAATGATAATATCTGTATTATCACCTACATAGCAGGATGTTGCTCCAAGATGGATGATTCCCTTTGCATTTGGACACTGTACACCATATGCATATACATGGGACATAACATCGTGACGTACTTCTTTCTCTCTTGCTTTTGCCACATCAAAATTAATGTCATCGGCATGGGCCTTTAACTCCTCAATCTGTTCCTTTGTCACACTGTCAAGACCTAACTCATATTCTGTCTCTGCTAATGCGATCCAAAGCTTTCTCCATGTCTTAAACTTCTTGTCTGGAGAAAAGATATACTGCATCTCTTTACTTGCATATCTTTCTGAGAGAGGACTCTGATATTTGTCGTACATTGTTTATACCTGCTACTAAAAACATATACAAATGTGTATATGCTAGATGATTTGCATCTAAATAGCTTTTCCTTTCCTGATTTTTTATAATTGCCACTTGATTTTCTATTAGTTAATTTATCCCTGTTCTCCACGGATATCCTGTGTTGGCGGTTCAATCGGATAGTTACCGCTGAAACATGCATCACAGTATGGAAGTCCGTTGTTAAGTTCTTTTAAACGTTCCATTCCAAGATAAGCTAATGTATCTGCCTCAATGCTGTCACGAATCTCATCTAAAGTCTTACCATAGGCAATCAACTGATCTTCGGAAGGAATATCCGTTCCAAAATAACAAGGGTGTAAAAATGGAGGAGAACTGATTCTTACATGAACTTCTTTTGCTCCGGCATCCTTTAACATACGAACAATACGATGACAAGTTGTTCCTCGAACGATAGAATCGTCAATCATAACAATTCTCTTACCCTTTACAGCATCTTTTAACACATTAAGCTTTACCTGTACACTGCTCTCACGCATGCTCTGCTTTGGCTTGATAAACGTTCTTCCAACATAAGAATTTTTAATGAAAGCTGTTCCGTAAGGAATACCAGATTCCATAGCATATCCCTGTGCTGCCGGATTACCTGATTCAGGAACACCAACAACCATATCTGCTTCTACCGGTGAATCCATAGCAAGGAATCTTCCTGCCTTAATACGGCTGGCATAAACACCAACCCCGTCAATGACTGCATCCGGTCTTGCAAAATAGATATATTCAAAAATACATCTTGCCTGCTTAGAAGAATCTTTGAAGCAAAGTTCCCTATTTGATACAATTCCACTCGGTGTTAGGGTAACAACTTCTCCTGGTTCTACATCTCTTACAAATTCTGCCCCTACTGTATCTAAGGCACACGTCTCAGATGTAAGGAAATATGTATTGTCTCTCTTGCCGATACAAAGAGGTCTGAAACCAAATGGATCTCTTGCCCCAATCAGCTTTCTCGGACTCATTACGATAAGAGAATAGGCTCCCTTTAACTTACGCATTGCTGCAAGTACCGCTTCTTCTGCTGTTGCGGAAGAAATTCTCTCTTTGGCAACATGGTAAGCGATTACCTCAGAATCAATCGTTGTCTGGAAAATAGCGCCTGTCTTTTCAAGTTCCTCGCGAAGTTCTAATGCATTTACCAGATTACCATTATGTGCAAGAGCCAGCGTACCTTTATAATAATTCAGTACTAACGGCTGTGCATTCTCTCTGGTACTAGAACCTGCAGTTGAATACCGGACATGACCCACACTGATATTTCCCTTTAATTTCTCAAGGTTTTCACTGCTAAACACTTCATTGACAAGGCCCATTCCTTTATGAACCTGAATGTTCTTTTTCGGGCCGTTGGTATCCGAAACTGCAATACCACAGCTTTCCTGTCCTCTGTGCTGCAGAGCAAACAACCCATAATACACTGTTGAAGCAATGTCATTTCCGTCGAAATCATATGCTCCAAACACTCCGCATTCTTCGTGAATTCCAGAATCCACACACTCTTCAGAAAACTGTTCTTCCATATCAAACGCCATTTTCTTCCTCCATAATTTCATTAGTGAATATAATTGAAACGATTGTATACTAACATAAAATAAGTGTCCGTACAAGCCATTTCTCAGATTTCAGAACCATTCACAAATTTTATGTGTATTTTATATAGTATTTTTTATGAATTTTACAGATTATTTTCCTGCATTATGACGAAATAGTTTCGAATCTGTTGGAAGGATTCCTCTGCGGATTTTTACGGAAAGAATCCGGCTTACCGCCTCATTAATCTTACTCTCAGAAATCGTGCCGTCTTTCACTGCTTCTAATACACCTTCAAATGCCTGTTCAAAATTATCCGGCATTAAAATCATGTCATTTCCAGCCTGAACTGCCATTACCGCCGCCTGATCTGCGTCATAGAACTTTGTGATAACTTTCATATTCATAGCATCTGTAATAATAACATTATTAAATTGTAATTCTTCTCTTAAAATATCTGTTACCATAAGTTTTGTAAGAGAAGCCGGGGTTTCCTTTCCTGTTACCTGGCTCACAGCAACATGGGACATCATTACCATATCCGCTCCCGCTGCAATTCCAGATTCAAACGGAAGGAATTCTACTTCACGGAGGCGGTCAATTGTTGCATTTAGATCTACATACCCTTTGTGTGTATCCTCTCCACACTGTCCCTGTCCTGGAAAATGCTTCAAAGTAGAACTTACGCCCTGAGACTGCAGGCCTTTCACTTCCTGAGATACCATTCCTGCTACGGTTTTGGCATCAGAACTAAAACTTCTATTTCCGATTTCCGTATTTTCTGCATTTGTATTCACGTCTGCTACCGGTGCAAAGTCAAGGTTAAATCCAAGTTCCCTGATTTCTTTTCCGATTGTCTCTCCTACTTCGCAGGCTTTTTTACTGTCCCCACTCTTACCAATCTCGGACATGGCAGGGAACTTAGTTGTCTGCATATTTTTTGAGTTTGCAATTCTTGCTACGGAGCCGCCTTCCTCATCAACCGAAATAAACAATGGAATATCATTACTTTTCTGAATGTCAGCAATCATACTTTTTACCTGCTCACGGTCTTTAAGATTATAGGAAAAAAAGATAACACCACCAGGTTTATACTCTTCTAATTTCTGCTGCATCTTCTTTGTTACTTCTGTCTCCGCATCAAAATCAAGTGAATCGGTACAGACAATGAACATCTGCCCTATTTTTTCTTTTAAGGTCATACTTGAAAGAGCATCAGAAACCATCCCCTCTAAAGTAATATCATCTAATTCTCCTGAATCCTTTGAGGTAGATGTACTTTCTTCGGATTTTTCTTTCTTTTTATGGGAGCCGCACCCTGCAAGTATTCCCGCAAACAGGGTAAGGCATAATAATAACACTATTACTTTATATCTTTTCATTACTCCTCCTGCGGTGAAAACCGAGGGTCAAAGGTTCTCTTTTTGGGTACTTTCTTTTTTGATTCATTTGCTGCAGCAATCGCTTCCTCGCAAAAAGTCTTCTGTGCCTCAATTGCCTCTTTTCCCCTTCTGTCCACTTTCTGATATGTGCCATCTTCTAAAAGCCTGTGCGCTTTTAATGTGTCACTAAGCTGAACATCCAAAATATGTTTTGCTTTTTCTTTTAATTCTTCCTCTTCAACTGGGAAAACAATCTCTACACGGCGGTCAAGATTTCTAGGCATCCAGTCCGCACTTCCCATATAAATTTCTTCATGTCCGTCATTATAGAAATAGAAAATTCTTGCATGCTCTAAGAAAGTTCCCACAATAGAACGTACCCGGATATTTTCACTGACTCCCGGTTTGCCCGCTACAAGACAGCAGATTCCACGAACAATCAAATCAACCTGTACACCTGCACAGGAAGCTTCGTATAAGGCAAGGATAATCTTTCTATCACAAAGAGAATTGCATTTGGCGATAATTTTTGCCGGTTTGCCTTCTTTTGCGTTTTTCGTCTCTCTGTGAATCATCTCAAGAAAACGCTTTTTCATCCAGATTGGTGCTACAATAAGACGGTTCCAGTTTGCCGGTTCGGAATAACCACTTAACATATTAAATACGGCTGTAGCATCTTCTCCGACAACATCGCGGCAAGTAAACATACCGGTATCTGTGTAAAGCTTTGCAGTGGAATCATTATAGTTTCCTGTTCCAAGATGCACATAGCGGCGGATACCATCCGCTTCTTTCCGCACTACCAGTGCAATCTTACAGTGTGTTTTCAGACCAACCAAACCATAAATAACGTGACAGCCTGCCTTTTCTAACTTTCTTGCCCAGTTAATGTTATTCTCCTCATCAAATCGTGCCTTTAACTCTACCAATACAGTTACCTGCTTTCCATTTTCTGCTGCCTGTGCCAATGCAGCGATAATCGGGGAATGCCCACTGACACGGTAAAGAGTCTGCTTGATTGCAAGCACGTCTTTATCTTCTGCCGCCTGCCTGATAAATGCCACAATCGGATCGAAGCTTTCATATGGATGATGCAGTAACACATCGCCCTTTCGGATCTGGGTAAATATATTTTTATCTGCACGAAGCTTTTTATTTTTCTGCGGAGTATATGGTTTTTCTTTTAAATCAGAGAACCCTTCAATGCCATAACATTTCATAAGGAACGTAAGGTCAAGCGGGCCATTGAAAGCATACATGTCGCATGGATGCACTTTAAACTGCTTCTTTAAATACTTCACCAGACGGCTATCCATCCGCTCTTCATACTCAAACTTGATGACTTCGCCCCACTGACGCATTTTTAAAGACTTTTCAATTTCTTTTAATAAATCTTCTGCATCATCTTCATCAATGGATAAATCTGCATTTCTCATAATACGGTATGGAGCAGAACAGATAATCTCATGATTTAAAAACAAAACATCTAAGTAATGTTCAATGACATTCTCAAGAAGAATAACACGGCATTTTCTTTTTCCTCCATCCTTTTGCGGAAGCACAATCACTCTTGGAAGTACAGAAGGTACCTGTACTGTCGCAATATCGTAGTCTTTCTTTTCTTTTTTATCTTCGCCCCGGCTTTTTATCAAAGCAGCAATATTCAATGTCTTATTCTGAATCAGCGGAAACGGTCTTGAAGAATCAATCGCCATCGGAGTCAGTACCGGATATACATTCTTATGGAAATATTCTTCTAAAAACTCCTCTTCTTTTTCAGAAAGGCTGTTAAAAGTTACAATTTCTAACCCCGCTTCAGAAAGTTTAGGAAGAAGAGAACGATTATAGGTCGTATACTGTTTTTCACAAAATGCATGGGTTTTCTCATTCAATGCACCAAGTTGTTCCTGCGGGGTCATTCCTGCAATATCCTTTTTCTTATACCCTGCATTGACCATATCTTTTAAAGAAGCGATACGCACCATAAAAAATTCATCTAAATTCGAGGCAGTGATACTTAAAAACTTCATTCGCTCAAATAATGGATTTTTGCGGTCTCTTGCCTCTCCAAGAATTCTCTGGTTAAACTCTAACCAGCTCAATTCACGGTTTGTAAAATTCTCCGGTCTGTCAAATATACTTTTGTCCATCTTCTATCCTCCCCTACAATGCTCTTTTTTGCTTTAATACTGGTGTGATTCCAGTAAATTCACTAAAGGTTTCTGCTTTCTTGGAAAAGCGGGTAATCTCTAATGTAATATCCTGATTTGTTTCAAGGGAAATAATCAATTCCTTTCCTTTTCTTGCCATAGAACATTTCTCAAGTTTTTGTTTATGTCCTCTGTCTAATGCATTTGCAAGCCTTAGAATAGAAGATAACTTGGCAATCCGAAGATATTCTTCTCTCCAGAATGCAGTATCTAACTCGTCAGTATCTGGAAGTTCCTGTGTATTGTAAAGCACAATATTAGCAACTTCCTCTCTCTCTCTGTGAGATAAGCCCATAATCTCAGTGGACATGATTAACTGGTAGCCATTCTTACCTGGATCATTTAAGTTAACATATTTTCCAATA
>ENA-OPAQ01001815-OPAQ01001815.1-human-gut-metagenome-genome-assembly--contig:-NODE-1815-length-11783-cov-2.983117_pt1 | contig 11783 bp, 10 predicted proteins | sample MGYA00241058_ERZ501432 | MGnify/ENA primary metagenome ERZ501432 (study PRJEB25962, sample SAMEA2042570) | human gut metagenome | biome: human gut; feature: human-associated habitat; material: faeces... | reverse complement strand
AGGGATGTCGATTTGCTGGAGCGAATTATTGCTTATGTGATCGCCAATGTCGGTACGACCTTCTCCGCAACTTCTCTTGCAAAGTTTCTGAAAAGCGAGCAGCGCACCGTCGCCCCAGAAACGATCTTGAACTATATCAAATACTGCTGCGAGGCTTATCTGTTTTATCAGGTGAAGCGAGAAGATTTGCAGGGCAAGCAGATCCTCACTTCCAACGAGAAGTATTATATTGCCGATCACGGCATCCGCGAGGCTGTTTTCGGCGGAAATATGCGGGACATCAATCTCATCTTGGAGAATATCGTGTATCTGGAATTGCTGCGCCGGGGCTACAAGGTCACTGTCGGCAGAACAGGTGATAAAGAAATCGACTTTGTATGCGACAAACGCGGTGAAAAACTGTATGTTCAGGTCACTTATCTGCTGGCATCGGAAGAAACGGTGAATCGTGAATTCGGCGCATATGATACTATTCGTGACAACTTCCCGAAGTATGTTGTTTCCCTCGATGAATTCGATATGAGCCGAAATGGTATCAAGCACCGAAACATCCGCGATTTTCTTCTGTCCGAGGAATGGAATTGAACATGAGGCCCAGCATCACGTCAAAAGATGCGATACTGGGCTTTTTGAAACGCAAAATAGCAAATTTCAAAATCGATTGCGCAAAATCAGAGCGAGATTTTCTGCTTTGCTCACATTTTATAATATAGACAAACCGCCACAAGCTATCTATATCGTAATAGTTGTGCGCACTTTAGATTGATGGTAAAATATAGAGTATTAGATAGTTGGACTTAGCTTAAATTCGTCAGCAGATTATGTAGAATTTAATGTGGCTCACGATATGCACTGGAATTGAGGTGTCTTTATTCATATGGATGAACAATTAGAGCAGTTAACTATGGTTTTACGGCGTATTAACAGTATACATTTATCGCATCTTTGGAGCTTCTATAGACCTTATTTTCGCGGCGATATCGCTTGTATGACATTCATTTATAATGTATTCCGCAATGAAAACTTAAAGGAAAATGCACACAGCATGGAAGAGCTTAAAGCAAACGATCGATTACTTATTCCGCGTCGAATGTTAAACTGTGTGGAACGACTTGTCTCTGCGGCCAAAGATATGGAACAAATCAGACGCGGAAAAGATATTTTCAAAATCGTTTATCTGGTAACTTGTGTAGAAACGCTTCAAAAATTAAAAGGACGAAATGATCTGGATAAAAAAGAAATGCTGTTTGATTTCTTTGAAAACTATACATCAGCGTGCAATAAACAATATATTCGCAAGCATTTTTCGCGCATTGGAGACGAAATAAATGGTACCGAAGATACGTTTTGGCAATTTATCAGTATGCTAAACGAGTGCAGAAACTGCGCTACACATGAAGGTGAATATTGGGATTTATGCTTTAATAACGGTGACAGCCAAACACCGCTCCTGATCGTATCAGTTGCGCAGCTGCACGGCAACGCTAAAAAAGAACAATATGGATTTGAAACAACACTAAGTTATAAAACCTTCGAGTACATATTTGTGCAAAACTGTATTAATTTTATCATGCAATATATTCAAAGTCAGGGAAAACCGCAAATGCCGATACCTAAAAGAACTTAATTGCTATCCACTCAATGGTAGGCAATTTAGCGCTTTCTGCATTGTATTATCCCTCAAAACAGGGTATAATATGAGCGAAAGGACACGAGGTGAGCGCAATGCGGATATTCGACTATTCTCGGCTGAAAGGCCGTACATGGGACAGTGAGCTGCTGGGACTTGTAGCGCAGCTTCACGAATACAAAGGTCGTCAGGAGATGTACCTGCGGCAGAAACCAGCTGATTTAGATCGTTTGATCGAGATTGCAAAAATACAGAGCACGGAAGCGTCCAATGAAATTGAGGGCATTCGGACAACAAATACACGTCTGAAACAGCTGGTACAGGATAAAACCACGCCTCATAACCGTGATGAGCAGGAGATCATGGGCTACCGTGATGTCTTGAACACCATCCATGAAAATTACGAGTATATTCCGGTGCGGTCGAGCTATATTTTACAGCTGCATCGTGACCTGTATCGCTATTCTGAGAAATCTATCGGTGGACAATTTAAGAATTCTCAGAACTTTATCAGCGCTGTCGATGCGAATGGACGTGCTTTTATCCTTTTTGAACCACTTCCACCTTATGAAACACCTGCTGCCATTGACAGTATCTGCGAGAACTACAACCGTGTTTCTGCCGCTCAGGAGATTGACGATTTAATCCTCATTCCTGTATTTATTCACGACTTTCTATGTATCCATCCATTCAATGACGGCAACGGCCGCATGAGCCGCCTGTTGACAACGCTGCTGCCGTATCGCGCAGGATATGTAATCGGTCGATATATCTCTCTCGAAAGCAAAATCGCCCAAAATAAAGATCTATATTATGCTGCTCTTGAACAATGTCAGACCGGATGGCATGAAAATCAAGAAGATCCTACGCCGTTCATTAAGTATCTTCTTCGCATCATTCTGGCTGCATATCGTGACTTTGAAGAGCGAATTGATATTGTCGGTGGCAGACAGAATGCGGTTGCAATCGTACGCCGCGCAGTATCCGGACGAATTGGGAAATTTACCAAAAGTGAGCTGCTAGAGCTTTGCCCGACCATCAGCCGAACCTCTGTGGAGGGCGCTCTGCGTCAGCTGATCAAGGAAGGCGCAATCAGCCGCCACGGCTCCGGCCGCGCCACATTCTACACCCGCAATGATTAACTGGAAATTCGATTTGTTAGAAATCTGTTAGAAAGACTTTCCGGACACTCAAAATCTGCAACAAAAAAGCGCTGTATCTTGCGAATACAGCGCTTTTTCTTGGTGCCGCCAGCCGGAATCGAACCGGCACAGGATGAAATGAAAAATTCCTGTACACCAGTAAGCGGCGGTTATCTTTTGTAATTTGTCTTGGATTATATGTACCCCCATATCTTCATGCCACAATCTTAATATATGTACACCTATATGTCAAGACGTTTTGGAGAATATTTTAAAATCCTTGCGGGAACGCATTTTATCGTTTAAAATGGTGCCAGAATGTGAAAGGAATAGGCCGATAAAATGAATGATTGGAAGGAAACAACAAATTTTCAGGATATAGAAGAAAAGCCGGAAAAGAAAGAAACCGCCTACGACCGTTACCAAGCAAAGATGCACTCTCTCAGGATCCGGATCCCAAAAGAACGTCTGGATGAACTAAACAGGATCGTTAAAGATAATTTTCATATGTCCCTGCAGGCATTTATCCTTTCTGCCATTGACGATAAGATTGCAAACCAGGTACCGGATGTTGCGCCGTTTTATAAACCACGGCGGGCAAGAAACGCCAAACAGCCCCCACATGGAAAATCTTTGTGTGACCACATCTCCGGATACTTAAAAAGGCTCTGGCCGGACGTCCCTTTAAAGGTGGAACCGCAATACCGCTTAAAGACTGCTTTTCTTATGGACCAACGCTTTCTGGACCCGGCATCCGGTCATCATGCGTTTGCGGATGATTTAGGAAATGAGCATGTGGACCTGGTTGTTTTAAACAGTGAAAATAACGATATCATCTGCTGCATCGACGTTTACCGGCATGACATTTACGGTGCAACCAGTATGAATCAGGAACAGCATTATGAATATATGAAATGCGTGATGCGGGAAGCCAGAATCCCATTTTATGTGATCCGACTCACCCTCTTAAATGACGGAGAAGCGTTTGATTTTCAGGATGATCAGGAGTTGGCGAATTTTCTGGATGCGTCTATTGCACAATACCAGAAAGAAGGAATGGATTAAATTTTGGCATTTAAAACGCGAGCCAGGGCAAAATGCTCCCGGCTCCTTTCTACTTTCTACTTCTTTTTCCTTTTCTGCCACAGCAGGCAGATTCCCGCACCGCTTATCGCTCCAATAACAACAATCATTACTGCTATAATTTTTAAAATCACATCCATTTGTTCTAATTCTTTTTCCTGAATTGAAATGTCCACTGCTTCATCCACATCATCCAGCTGAACGGTCTCGTTATTCTCTTTCGCATAGACCGTCTCGTTTTCCTCTTGATATTCTGCGGTGCTTGTTACCGTAGCGGCAGTGCTCTCTTGGGAGGCTTCCGTTTCAGGGGTTCCTCCCGGAACATCAGGATCACGAACAACGCCGTTCGGCGTCAAGGTTCCTGTATTGATCACATACACATCAGATACATCCACGCCACCATTTTTGCTGTACGTATATGTTTTAGAATAATATTCGTCGTACAGGATCTCCTCTCCATCCTGGCAGGTCACACGCAGAATCGCGATCCTTTTTCCTTCCGGTACAGCCGTGTAATCCAAAGTTACGGTCGTTTCTTCGTTAATTTACGCCGTACCTCTGGATAGTTCCAGATAATCATGCGTATCCATGTTATAAGCACTGATCTGATAGTTGTATTCGTCTTTTACCAGTTCATCGCTTTTGGCGGCAAATACAAGATCCGCATGAGCGTTATCTTTAGGCAGCAGCCTGAAAGCACTCAACGCAAAGTCATATGTATAGATAGAATCCGGATTGAAAATCTCATAAGAAATATAATCATTACTCTTCAGGTCATATTCTACGGACCATGGCCCGGCTTCCGCATTCTCTACACAATAGTTTCTCCATCTTTGTTCTTCGTCCATGTGGCCTATAACATCCGGGCTGTCCAAATCATACCGTTTGCCGGATGGGTAAATCAACGTGAAGTCCACCACTTCCGTTGGAAATTCGAATAAAACGGCCAGTTTCTCATCTCCTGGGGTAACTGCGATCACATCCTGTCTGGTTTCGGCATAAGCCGGGACAGATGCCAAGATACTTGCAGCGGCCATAACGGCGCCGCATACTGTCACTGTTGTTTTTTTGCTTACCATAAGTAGCCTCCTTTAATAATGATGATGTTTTCCCACAATCAAAGCGATTGTAGGTATACTTTCAGTATGTCGACAACTTGCTATTTTTTAGGCGTAAAAATCGCTGGGGATAAAAATTGCGGATAACACTTTTTGGCATACAAAAGGCAGGACCGAAGCCCTGCCCGAAATACGCTTTCCCTATTATCCTTGCGCGTTGTTTACGCAAGCATTGGTTGAGGCACATACAAAGTTACAGTTTACATCTTCTTCCGTAAAAATCATACATTTCCTTCTAAACTTCCCCCCCTGTTTTCGGTGTAGATACAATCGTTATTTCCAGGTGTTCTGACATTTTAGCGTCCCAGATTTCTTTTCCTTTAAAATACAGATATATTCTTTTTAATAGTCTTCTCAAAGAACCACCTCCAACTTGAGAATACCGTACCATTTTTTGTTATCCGCAAAAACAGCTGCAACTTACCGCCTGTTATTTCACTCTGCTATCCTTTTCCAGTCCTCATCCGCCTGTTCCTACCTCTGGCTCTCATACCCAAGTATCCCGGGTGAGCCACCGAAAAGATGCGTATACAGCCATATTGATACGGGGTACCGTCGCCTATTATCTCAGAAACATTCTTTCCTTGAAAAAGATAAAAGGCCGGGCTGAAGTCCTGTCTAAAGAGCGACATTATCATCTTCCGCAAGATCGTCTGCAATTTTTTCCGCGGAAAGAGATTTGTTAATTCGATCAATTTTCGAAACCCGCAAAGCATTGTCCAAACAGGGAGAGCAATCCGAAGAGGGGTGTCTACCCACGCGTTAATTTTTGCGGATAAGATATTTCTAAGAAAAACAGGCAGAAGAATCTCTCTGCCGCCTGTTGAGAAAAACTTAGAGCTCGTTATCTTTGCGTGCGAAACGCCGCAATTTCGTCATCACTCAGATCTTTTACGGCTTTACCGTGCTTTTTTGCGTATCTGGTAAGCGCTACCAAATCAATTGCGATTGATGGTCTACTTTCGTACGGATTAAACATCGAGAGATACTGATCTACGGTCGTACGATTTTTTGCAGTGTTACACTTTATCGTCAGTCCACTCATAAATATACACCTCCATGATTTTATGCGCTGCGATTTCCTCCATGACGAAATGGAGCGGGTGGTTTGGATGTCATGCCCCAAACGCATTGACGCCTTTTTACCAGAAACAGAAAAACTGAATTTCTGGCTAATTTATACTGATTTTTCATAGCTGCTCCCCTTTCTCAATTCCTCATGTCTAATTGCATGATCGGTATCACTTGTGAAGTCACAAATATTCGATCACATTCCTTTTGTCTCCGCGCACTCCGAAATAATATATTCTGGATATCCTCCGCAAATATTTCGCCCTACAGAGCTCAATCGATCATCATTTTTTTGTGAATTCTAAGTAGGTATCATCATATCCATCCATGAGCTGACTCTTTCCATGCATCAATATTATGCCTCCATTATACCGCCCGGCAAATGATGCGTAAAGACGAAATGCTTCGCTCGTAATCTACAATTTACCTCATCCTGGCAATATCCATCTTTTCTTCTCGGCACTTATGTGAAAAGAACATCATTCCTCCCGTCACACAATTCCAAATATATAAAGACCGCCAGAATAATATTCTGACGGCCATTGGCTACGAAGCGATTTCTGCGCTTTTTCCTTTCTTTTGTTACGACAAAACAGTTTTATGCAGGTATTACGACAGCGTTGATTTGTGTTGGATTGTCCGTTTTCTTTTGCACTATGCACAATTTTATCGGTATATCGTATGCGCTATTTTGTGCATATATCACATTATATCCCCTTATTTCGCGAAAACAGCGGATAAAATTTCAAATCATCCGCAACGATAGAGGACAGGAAGCCACAATCCACCTGACCGTGCATAATCCAGTTGCGGATCTCATCATAGTTTCCATCAAGGATCTGAACCTCTACCTGTGGGAAATTCTCTCTGAAATAGTGGATCACGTCCGGCATCCACATGGCCGTCACACTGGTAAAACATCCAATCCGTAACTTTCCTTCTATTTTATTATTGATATTGAAGGCAGCCTGCATGAGCTTTTCTTTCTGGTTGACCATATCCCGAATGTAGGGAAGCAGTCTGATTCCATTATCCGTCAGGGCAACTCCCTTTTTCGCCCTGGCAAATAACTGAACTTCCAGTCCGGCCATCATCTGGCTGATCCCAGACTGTGTATAGTCCAGTGCATCCGCTGCTTTTGAAAAGCTTCCTGTCTCACATACTTTCAAAAAAACATCATACCGATCTCTTATCTCTTTCATAAGTTCGTTCCATCCATTACATTCATTTATGTATAGCAGTAAAAACATTTGATTTACTTATATTTTATCATGTGCTATCTTATTTCTGCAAATCATATTTAGGAGAAAAATAATCATGGGAAAAAAATCGAATCACTTTTCAGGACAACTTGGATTTGTTCTTGCCACGGCTGGGAGCGCCGTGGGCGTGGGAAACTTATGGCGGTTCCCATATCTTGCAGCGAAAGACGGAGGCGGCCTGTTTTTAATTATTTATCTGCTTCTGGTGCTGACCTTTGGTTTCACCCTGCTTACGTCCGACATAGCAATCGGTCGGCGCACACAAAAAAGCGCAATTGGGGCCTATACAGAAATGCATCCGAAATGGAAATTTTTAGGAATTATCACGTTCCTTGTGCCAGTGCTGATCATGACTTACTATGCAGTCATTGGGGGATGGATCACGAAATATGCCGTCGTATATATAACCGGCCAGGCCCAGGAAGCTGCTACAGATGGATACTTTACTTCCTTTATTACATCAACAACGTCTCCCGTTGTGTATGCTTTACTTTTCATGGGAGTGACTGCTGTCATTGTGTACAACGGCGTAGAAAAGGGAATCGAAAAAGTATCCAGGTGGATGATGCCTATTCTTCTGGTTCTTGTGGCCATCATAGCTGTGTACTCGCTATTTTTAAAGAACACCGTTGCATCCGGCCAGGTCCATACCGGTCTGGAAGGTCTCTTATATTACCTTACTCCGGATCTTACAGGCCTTACCGTACACCGGTTTTTACAGATTTTGTTGGATGCAATGAGTCAGCTTTTCTTCTCCCTCAGCGTATCCATGGGAATCATGATCACCTACGGTTCCTATGTCAACCAGGAAGTAAACTTAAACAAGGCCATCAACCAGATTGAAATTTTTGATACCGGCGTCGCATTTCTCGCCGGTGCCATGATCATCCCGGCTGTTTTCGTATTTTCCGGAACGGAAGGCATGGGTGCCGGACCGAGTTTAATGTTTGTTTCTCTGCCAAAAGTATTTTCCGCCATGGGGGCAGCAGGTGTCTTTGTCGGAATACTGTTTTTTGTAACTGCCATTTTTGCAACCTTATCATCCTGCATTTCCGTGCTGGAATCCATCACCGCGAACTGTATGGAGATTTTTCACACGGGCCGGAAAAAGACGGTCATCCTTTTATCCGTTATCTACCTCGCAGCTTCTGCTGTTATCGCATTAGGCTACAGCATTTTTTATGTGGAAGTCAAACTTCCAAACGGATCCACCGGCCAACTGCTTGACATCATGGACTATATCAGTAACAGCGTCATGATGCCATTTATTGCTCTGCTTTCCACGTTCCTGATCGGCTGGATCGTATCTCCTTCCTACGTCACAGACGAAATGGAACGGAATGGAGAAAAATTCCGCAGAAAAAAGCTTTACCGGATCATGATTCGCTTTGTTGCTCCGGTTATGATGTTTATCCTCTTTCTGCAGTCAACCGGAGTGCTTTCCTAAATTCCGGCTGTGCCTGCCAAATATTAAAGGGCGAAAATTCAGGTTGGATTGAATTTTCGCCCTTTTTATATCGTTTCATTCCCTACAGAGACTTAACTGATTTTAATTCCATCCTTGATCACCGCTGTCAGGTTAAGCTCTTTGTCCAGTAATACCACATGCGCTTTCTTTCCCGCTTCTAAAGATCCATACTGATCTTCAATGCCCAGGCTTCTGGCCGGATTGATCGTTGCACAACCTACAGCTATTTCCAACGGCAACCCCATCTGTTTCACCACAGTTCTCATGCAATCCATCAGATTTGTTGCGGATCCGGCAATCGTATCCGTATTTCCCAGCGTAGCCCGCTTTCCAACCACTTTTACATCCTGCCCGCCAAGGGTATACTGGCCATCCGGCATTCCCGTTGCTCGAATGCTGTCACTGATCAGGAGCATACGGTTCTCACCCATCATCCGAAATGTTGCACGGATAGTTGCTGGATGAATGTGAATTCCATCGCAGATGATTTCTGCCATAACATGCTTATGATCAAACACTGCCCCTACCACGCCTGGCTGCCGGTGTGTAAACTCAGGCATTGCATTGTACAGGTGAACCGCATGATTGGCTCCGGCCGCAAATGCAGCAGACGCAGTTTCATAATCTGCATTGGTATGTGCAAGGGAAACATTGACCCGGTCTTTTACTTCCTGGATAAATTCGATTGCGTTGCTGCTCTCTTCCGGGGCCAGTCCGGTAAATTTCACAAGCCCATCGGATGCTTTCAGGAACCGGTCGCAGATTTCTACGCTGCAGGGAAGGATATTTTTTTCGTCCTGAGCGCCTTTTTTCACATGACTGATGAACGGTCCTTCCATATTGATGCCAACCAGATCTGCCTTTCTACAATCGTTTGTTTCTTTCTTATATTCCGCGGCAACTTCAAGGACATGTTCCAATTCTTCTAAAACAGGGTTTTAATGGTTGGAAAGATGAGCAATCGTACAATGAGTTATGCGGGAGCCTTTTGGCCATCCAAAAGAATATTGATAAATATTATCCAGCCGAAATTGATTGCGTTCAAAATGATAAGGGAGGACAGGCAATGTCACAAAAAAGTCCTAAGATTTTTATAAGCCATGCAAGCAAAGATAAAGATTATGTATCCTGCATTGTTAAACTTTTAGAATATATAGGTCTGAGACAAGAGCAGCTGTTTTGTTCATCGGTTCCAGGATATGACATTCCGTTAGATGAAGATATTTATGATTATTTAAGACAACAATTTCAAGAATATAACCTCCATGTTATACTCGTCCTTTCAGACAATTATTATCAAAGTGTCGCCTGCATGAATGAAATGGGGGCTGCCTGGGTACTGAGAAATGACTACACAACAATTTTACTGCCTGGTTTTGAATTTAAAAAGATAGAAGGAGCTATCAATCCAAGAAAAATCGCCCTAAAACTGGATGGTGATTCAGATGATGTCAAAGAAAAATTGGGACAGCTTAAAGATAAGTTGTTAAAGGAATTTGGATTATCACCGCTTCCAGATGTGCGTTGGGAAAAAAAGCGCGATGCGTTTATTTCCAAAATTTCTAAACCCATAGAGTCAAAATCGACCATCAGCGATAGTGCTTTAAAAATTTTGCAGACAGCTTGCGAAGCTGCAGATGGCATCATTACAAAAATTAACACTCTGTTCAGTACATATATCCAGGCAAATGGTCAGGACTTTATTACTTCTCAGGAACCGCAGGAAGTTGCCAAATGGGAAAGTAGTCTGGAAGAATTAGAAAATGCAGGTTTTATAGAAGCAAAAGGAATACACAGGGAAGTCTTCCTCGTTTCCCAAAGTGGATACGATTATATTGAACAACTGAAGAAATAACATTCTTAGAGCCTATGAAACTTTTTCTGTAAAATAACCTAAGTAAGGTCCTTCTATGATACAATAAATATCATTAGGAGGGCCTTTTACTATGGCAAAACAAAAGAAACCAGTTCACAGAGTTGAAATGACTGAAGGAAAAAGGAACATCATCCGCCAGCTTCTCGAGGAATACGATATCGAGACCGCAGAAGATATCCAGGATGCACTCAAAGATCTTCTGGGCGGCACCATTAAAGAAATGATGGAGGCTGAAATGGATGACCATCTTGGATATGAGAAATCCCAGCGTTCTGACAATGACGATTATCGTAACGGTTATAAACACAAGCAGGTAAACAGCCGATATGGCTCTATGGAAATCGAGGTCCCACAGGATCGGAAATCGACCTTTGAACCACAGGTGGTGAAAAAGCGTCAGAAAGATATTTCTGATATTGATCAGAAGATCATCTCTATGTATGCCAAAGGAATGACCACTCGCCAGATCTCGGAAACGATTGAAGATATCTATGGTTTTGAAACATCAGAAAGTTTCATATCCGATGTGACGGATAAGATACTTCCTCAGATTGAAGATTGGCAGAACCGCCCATTGGATGAGGTATATCCAATCCTTTACATCGATGCGATCCACTATTCTGTGCGGGATAATGGAGTCATTCGTAAGCTTGCAGCCTATGTTATTCTTGGCATTAATGCGGAGGGGAAAAAGGAAGTCCTGACGATTACGATTGGTGACAATGAAAGTGCGAAATACTGGCTGTCAGTCCTGAACGAACTGAAAAATCGCGGAGTAAAAGATATCCTAATCATCTGTGCCGATGGCCTTACAGGCATTAAAGAAGCGATTTCAGCTGCGTTTCCCAAAACAGAATACCAGAGGTGTATTGTCCATCAGGTAAGAAACACCCTGAAATACGTTCCGGACAAGGACAGAAAAGCCTTTGCTGCAGATTTAAAAACCATCTATCAGGCCGCTGATGAGCAGAAGGCTCTGGCTGCCTTGGAACGTGTAACTGAAAAATGGACTTCGAAATACCCGAATTCCATGAAACGCTGGAAAGACAACTGGGATGCTGTTTCTCCAATTTTTAAATTTTCAACCACTGTCCGGAAGGTCATTTATACAACAAATGCGATAGAATCACTGA
>ENA-OPAQ01001811-OPAQ01001811.1-human-gut-metagenome-genome-assembly--contig:-NODE-1811-length-11805-cov-10.365532_pt1 | contig 11805 bp, 6 predicted proteins | sample MGYA00241058_ERZ501432 | MGnify/ENA primary metagenome ERZ501432 (study PRJEB25962, sample SAMEA2042570) | human gut metagenome | biome: human gut; feature: human-associated habitat; material: faeces... | reverse complement strand
ATCAGAGAATGAATTGGTTTGAACACTGTCCGGCTCATCGTCATTATTTTTCTTGCCTCTGTGAAAAAGTCCCATGTTTTTTATTTAATTACTTGATTTGTTGTCTTTAATGAGCACCAATCTTGACAATGTCCGGCTTACAGCTTCCATATTTACACTGGAGTCTATATTATTATTGACAATGCCTTGATGCCAAAACCAATATGGTGGATTCTCCGTGTGTTCCATCACGTCCTCCTTTTTTTATTGGGGTTATACTTCGGTTAATGTTTGTTGCGGGCGGAACTTTTCCGCCCGCAACGGTTTACAACTTCCTCAAGGTAGGCAATGCTCCGTTAAGTTCGTAACGCCACTCTGAGCCTGCGTTCTGCAAGGCGGTGTTCATGGCATCAACGGCGTTCTTCCAGGTAACGCCAGTGCCGTCCACCTTCGTGGCTTTGGTGCTTTTCTTATTGTAGCCGATACCTTGTTCATGATTGTTCTTCCAATAGCAGGCGGTCACGGTGGTGTAGTTATTTCCCAAAAAGCCGCCGATATGTACTTTGCCAGTGCTACTACCCGTACTGGTTACGTTGCCCGTGGCATAGCAGGCAAGGAGGCTGCTTCCTGCGTTCATTCCCACCAGACTGCCGCCAGCGATATTCTTTTGGGGGTTTATTTCTATGATCACGTTGCCCGTGGCATAGCAAGCGGTCAGGGTGGCACTCGAATTCGTCTGACCTGCCACGCCGCCGACATCGACCGTTCCCTTCACTGTGGCCGAGGAGCTGCATCCGGTGATGGAACCGCCTATTTGAACACCCACCACACCGCCGACATACACCGTGCCGCTGACGCTGCCCGACACCGAGCAGTTTTCAATGGTGCCCCAGCCATATCCTACCACGCCGCCAATACTGCCGCCATATATTTGATTGCTTGTTATCTGTACGCCCTCCATCACCACGTTCTTCACCGTACCAGCTCTATTGAGCCAGCCGAACAGACCCGCAAATTCGTCATTTGTCGTAAAGGTCAGCCCCGTAATGGTATGGCCGCCACCGTCGAAGGTGCCTTTGTATGAGTTGTCGTAGTCTGTGCCTATCGGTGTCCAGTTTTTGCCTGTGAGGTCAATGTCGGCGGTGAGGGTAATGTTAATGTCGGTCTTACCTCCGTTCACTAATTCGGCTATATTCATCAGGCCGTCGGCGTTATAGACCGTGTAGGTCTTGGTGTTGCTGTCGTAGATGTAGCCCAAATCCTCGGCTGCGCCGCTCTCGCCACCGCCGTCAGCCCAGCTGCCGATGGTGCAACCCTCTAACGTCAGGCCGGTGGCGTTCACCTTGACGGTATATTTATAGCGGCTGCCCGCTTCTAATACGACGTTGTTCTGCGGACGGAAGTAGAAGGTGCCGCCGCCGAGTTCCACCTTGACGAACGGCTTGCCTGCCGCAACGGTCTGCGGGGCAGTCAGTGCCTCGTAGGTGTTGCCGCTTGCGTTGTAAGTCTTGATGGCGGTCGGGTTGCCGTTATCGGCGGACAGGCTCACGAGGCTCACCGTGGCACCGGCGACGCTCGTGAATCCAGTGCCGGGCTTCAGTTCGATTGTCACGCGTGCCGTGCGGTGGGTAAATTCAAGAGTCGGGTTGTTAAATTCCACCTTCCGGTTCTCAGCAGAGATGAAGTCGCTGTTTTGGAAGTCAGCCAGTTTGCTTTGGTCTTCTGCCACCTTCACGGCAGGCATCTGTGTGATGTCGGCATTGTCGAAGGGCCACCATGCCGATATGGTAATCGGGTCGCGGCTGGTCCAGTAGTACGGGTCGTTCTCGCGTGAAAGCGTGGCACTCTTGAAATCGGTAGAAGCCGTTACGGTGTATTCCTTTACCGCATCGCCCATCTTGAGTGCCACGGAAGTGACGCCCTGCCAGTCGCCGTCCACAGAGGCACGGGTGGAAGGGGCTGCCAGCGGCGTTGCTTCTACGGACAATCCGGTGGCACGGATGACGACGGGGTATTCACCTTCGGGCAGACGGTTATCGCCAGCAAGTTCGTCCTGCGTGCAGGCGGCGAGGGCGAACAGCAGTGCGGTGGCTGCGGGGATATATAATCTATGTCTCATAATTCTTCATTCTAATCGATTAATTATTAAAATCCTACAGGTCAGCACCCACATCTCCACCGTCTATATCGTTCCACTTTGCAATGGTGGCTTCGCTGACTTCAAGGACTTTGTTGCGTACCTTGACGGTATAGGTATAGTTGTTGCCCGCCAGCAGTGCGCCTTCGGGCATGGTGAGTGTGGCATGATATTCCTGACCTTTGTAATTCACAACCAACGGCAGGGATGCAACTGTCTGCGGGAAGAGGATGATCGATGACGTGAGATTGCCGTCTGCCAGATTCATGGCCAGTTCTCCGGTCTGTACTCCGTTGTCTGCGGTGGCAATACCGTCGGCCGTGTTGAACGTACCGGTGAGTAACAATCCGTCTAGCGTGTAACGTTCAGGCTTGACCACGCTGAAATCCACGCCGTCGCCCGCCTCGAAGGTAAGGGTTATCTGGCTCATGCGGTGGTGGAAGGAGTTGTCTTCACCGCCTTTGGCGGTTTTGTCGGTAAAGCTTACTACCGGGTTGTTTTTGTCTCCCGTGGCTCCTGAAGCAAAGAGGAAGTCGATGGCAGGCTTGTTCTGCTGCGCCGTGGCATCGGTCGTGGCTGCGAGGATGCCTCCCGTCGTGTTGTACGGATAGTAGGCGCGGAAAGTATGGGTCTTTGTATCTTCGATATAGATAACCTTTCCTTCTGCCTCAAATTTCCCGTTTTTCAGGATGAAAGGCACGTTGCCGTACTGGGAATCGTTGCCGATGTCGGTGATGCCGATACGGTCGCCGCCAGTCCAGGTGGTTCCGCTGGCGCGGGTGGCGGGGGCGATGTTGGCGGTAAACTGGGCGGCCACGGGGTCACCGTTCAGGTTCTCGTTGTCGTTGTTGCAGGCTGCCAGTGCGAGGGCGAGCGTTGCAAGTGTAAAAAATCTCGTCTTCATTATATTAGTCATTATATTAGTTTAATTCCATTTCAATATTTGCTGCACCTCAGCAAAATCAAAGCAAGCTTTGCTCCTGCGTTCGGTTTACTAATTATTTACAAATCGGCATTTACATCATCACCTTTCACTTCTCCCCAGCCGTTGATTTCGGCTCCGTCCACTTCCATGCCTTCGGGAGTCTCAACCAGCGTTCCGCCGAGGGTCAGCGATTCGCCCTTTCCGGTGTTGAAATCCTTGAGGGCTTCCGTAAGGTCGCTTTTCAGCGTGGTGGGGGTCGGGTTGCCGTCAGCATAGCGGATTTCACCCGTCAGCAGTTGTTCCGTGCCAGTCACACCCAGCAGCCGCACCGTGGCTTTCCACTTGCCGGCATCGTCACCTTCGGTAATCTTGGTGAAGGGCAGCACGACGTTCGAAGCGGCTCCGTAGGTATCGGTAGCGAAGTCGAGTGTTCCGGCTGCACCCGTCAGATGGGCAACAATCTCCGTGATGCGTCCGGCGGCATCACCTGTAGGTTCGACGACAAGCGTCAGTTCGCGTACCTGCTGCTTCATTGCGGCAGTCAGCGGATAGTCCTTGTCTTTCTCGATGGTCACCTGTTCCGTATAGGTGAAGAACCATCCCGGGGCATTGTTCACAAAGGCATCCGTGCCTGCCCGGGTTCCCGTGGATGCGGCAATGGTGGCTGTGGTGCCGTTCACCGTGATTCCTTCAGCCGGGTTCCACACCGCAAGTGTGTAGCTGCCCGGAGCAAACAGATGGTCGGGGGTATGGGTGGCGGAAGTCTCCGTACCCGTATAGTCACCCATGGTGACCGTCCATGTGGCAGGTATGTCAATACCCTCACCGCGGGCCGACCAGTCGGCTGTCACCGCAATCTTCCCGTAGTCGGGATGCGGCGTGTCATAAAGCGTGTCCTTCACGCAGGAAGAGAGCAGCACGGCGGCTGCCATTCCCATCATATTTATATATTGTCTTGCTTTCATATTCTATTCCTCCGTGTTAGAATAACTTCCATACCAATGTCACACCGGCATTGATGGGACCCCACCAATCTTTTGTTTCGTTGCCGCGGCGTACACGCACGCCGTCGATGACTTCATATTTTTCGAAATCGGCATTCAGGTAGCCCAAACCGAGGTTGAAATCAAGAGCCAGTGCCTTGTTCAGCCGCAGCTGATAGCCAGCGGTGATGCCGCCACCCATCAGGTCGCCCTGCTTGCCTGTTTCGGAGAACTTGTAGTTGAACTGTCCGGCCTTGAACATCGCGCCCAGATACCAGGCTTTCTTCTCACCCATATAGTAACGTACTTCCGGAGCCACTTCCCAGAGTGCATAGCGGCGGTCTTTGTCGCTCCAGCTCCAAGAAGTCCACGAGCCGTTTACGGCAATGCCCCACGACGGGCAGATGCGCCATTCCACGCCAAGATCTGGTGTCAGGGTAGCCCAGCGCAGCAGGTTGGCACGCAGGGAAAAATGATAATCATTTGTGATTTTAGTTTCCGACGGCGTGTCGACAAGTTTATTTTGTTGAGCGGCTTTCTCGGCTTCTGCCTTTTCAGCGGCAAGTCGGGCTTCTTCCGCCTTGCGCTGCTCTTCGGCAAGCCGTTCCTGTTCGGCACGCTTCTCGGCTTCCAGTTGTTCGGTTTCCGCCTTGCGTCGTGCTTCCGCATCCGTCGCGGCAGTTCCCTTTACCGGTACCGTCAGGCGCACGGTGACAAAATCACCCTCAGTCGCATGGTTGCGGGTAATGAAATTCTCCTCTTTTATTTCCGCACGGATAATCAGTTCGGATTTCACACGGTTGGCACGGATCTTCGCCGTGGCAAGGTTCTCGGCTTCACTGCCCAGTGAATTACAGTAGCCGTCAACCAATAGCGGCAGCTTGCCGTCAAGAATTGTGGTTTTGTTGTTTTCGATACATTCCAACAGACGGGCAAGTTCCGTGTCATTGCCATTCCAAGGCACGTAGAACATATCCTTCTGCGGAACGAACCGGAAGGTGTAGGTCGTGTCTGCTTTCTGCTGCGCAATGACAGGAAAAGTTACCGTCATCAGCCACAGAAACAGGGTAAGAAAAGTGATTTTTCTGCTCATATAAACTTGAATTTATTATCTTTGTCTTCTCCAAAGGTAATAAATGCCATTCAGCGCCCAAAATATTACAAAAACTTTTTTCTGTTGAAATACAGCGTTTTATAAAAATTGTCGTTTGAGCACTTTTCAAATTGTCGTTAGAGCACTTTTTTTGTCGAATTAGCACTTTTTTGTCGCTTGAGCACTTTTTGAAAATGGGCTTCTGAGACCTTTTTCATCGGCTTTTTACCACATAAATTATTCCAGATTTGCTTTTTTCCACTTGCCAGGCGTACATCCTTCCTTCTCGGTAAATGATTTGATAAAGTTACTGCGAGAAAGAAAGCCGGAAGACTCAGCCAGCTTCTGTATATTGATTTCCGGATGCTCCTTCAGTATGTTTTTCGCATACTCCAACCGGAGACCGGTTATCCATTCGCGGAATGTCATTTTATACGTAGTCTTGATATAAGCGGAAAGATAGGTACGGTTCGTATGAAGTATTTCGGACAGTTCTTTTATGGTAAGTCCCTGCTGGACATAGCCGTCTGTCTTTATCCAGTTGGCCACTTTCTCTATAATTTCTGTATAGGACACTGGAACTTCTTTCTCAGAAACTATTTCAGGTTCTGTTTCCGTATCTGTTAGAAGTTCTTCTTCAGACTGTATATCCTGCTCAAAAGCATTTTCCACCTGTTCATAGAACAGCAGGTAGTTCTGATAGCTGTAGAAAAGGTAGCTGTAGAACGGTATTGACGACAAAATCCAAATAAAAACATATTTGTCAGGCAGAAATGTCAGCAATCCGCATCCGACACCGAAGATAACAGCCCAATAAGTGAATATGGAAAGCCATTCGATATATGTACCTATATCATCCGCCTGAGTTTCATTGAAAATCCGAATGGCTCTACGATATGCAATTATGACTCTGCGAGCTAAAACGATTCCAAAAACGATTAACCAGACAGCTAAAGCAAATAAAGAGATTTTTTGCATGATTCCGCTTGGCAACAGGAACAACACAACTCCGGAAAGAGTTGAAAATATAATCCATAAAATGATATGTGTCCACACACGCCGTTTGGTAATGTAAAAACGATCAAGCAACATTATCAATGCCGAACTGAACAGAGAATAGCACAGGAAGTATGTGGACATGTTCATCAATATGGCAGAATCCGCATTTTTGAATCGGATACCAAAGAAGAAATGTACCGAATAATTTGCCGAAAGCAGCAGCATAGCTATACCCATAATCTGTCGGGAGCGGAGATAATTCTTGAAAATTTTCTTTTCAGGAGTCTTTGCAAACAAAAAATAAAAGCCGAAGAATAACATCAACGGCAGTGCGGCACAAAGTGAAAAACTGTATATTGATGGTTCCATTGTTATGCTTATTTGATTTTGATACAAAGATACGTCTTTTCTTCACAAATAGACACATAATCTATGATTTAACGTTATAGATTCGGTCATATTAGATTGAATAAATTATTAGAATTAAAGCCAGTGGTGAAAAATTCAACCACTGGCTTTTTCTGTCAAGACTTCGATATTAAAGTTTTACACCTTTGGATTCCGATAAATCGGGTCTCCCTATAATTAAATGACTGCGTACAAAGTCCACGTGCGGGCTTTCCGGCTGTTGTTCCGGCTGTTTTTTCTCGTTGCCTTGCCGGTTCTCTTCCGTGTTTTCCTGAGTCGGAGGAGCCAGCTCAAGCTGTATCTTGCGGTCCAGTGCGGCGAGTTCGGACTTCAGCTGTTTCAGCTCGTCCTCCTTCTTCCACACCTTGCCCGCTATCTCCTGCAACTGCGGAATCTCCTTTTCCAGCACTTCGTTCTTAGACTTGTACTGGTCGATGATGGTCGGAATCCTCTCCAATGCGTTCAGAAAGTTTCGTGCGGCAGCAATCGGGTCTGCCATCGCCAGATGCCCGTTGTTGTAGGTGTACTTGTAGTTGCCCTCCACCACGAAGCGGTTGTCGGTGAACTCCAGACCTTCTTTGAGTGTCCTCTCGCTGACCACCTTTATCGGAAAGCCGTAAAGTTCCCCGACAGCCTTGTACAGTCCACCAGTCGTGGCGTTCTTGGCGATTTCCTGCAAACGCTTACCGATGACCTTCTCATCCGTTGAATCCACGCCGTCCACCTTGACAAGATTAAGGCGGCTGCCTTCCTTATCAGTCTGCACAACGGAAAGAAAACGGTTCCAGTCTTCCGTCATGGCTTCGATGAAAGCCGTGTTGTTGCGCAGTTCTCCCGTCTTGGATTCCAGCTTGAACTCCGAATCGCGCTTGCCCTTGTTGAACGACTTGCGTTCCCCTTCGAGCGAGGCGATACGCTTCTCTAATTTCGCCTTATCCAAAAGGTCGGTATTGCCGGAGAGCAACGCCATATACTCCGAGAAGTTCATACCCGATTTTTCGTCCATTGCTCCCTCGTCGATGATACGTGCGCCCATCGCTCCACTTTTGAGCTGCGATATGAACGTCTGCTTGCAGTGCAGCAGATTGAACTTGTAGCTGTCCAGCGACTTTTCCACCGCGTAGATGATGACATCCACGTTGTTCTCGGCAAAATGCTTGGCAATCTCGTTCCCGGCTCTAACACCCCGTCCGTCACGCTGTTGCAGGTCGGACGGTCGCCACGGTGTATCAAGGTGATGGATGGCGACACATCTTTTCTGCGCATTCACGCCCGTTCCGAGCATACTTGTGGAGCCGAACAGCACGCGCACCGTCCCGGCGTTCATGGCATCTATCACCGCCTTACGAGCCTTATCCGTCTTACACTCCTGAATGAAGCGCACCTCACTTGCCGGTATGCCGTAATCCTCCACCAACTTGCGTTTTATCTCGCTGTACACGTTCCATCCTTCCCCCGGCTGATATGTCCCCAAGTCGGAGAACACGAACTGCGTACCCTTGTGCGCCTCGTACTTGTGGTAATACTCTGCAATCATCTTGGCACAATGGCTTGCCTTGTTGTCGGGATGGTCCTCGTAGTTCGGGTCTATCATGCGCATATCAAGAGCCATCTTTCTCGCGTAGTCGGTGGCGATGAGCATCTTCGCCTTTTCCTCCGTTTCCGACAGGGGTAACCTGCCAAGCAGAGTGGCATCGCCGGTTTTGGCAAACTGCATCAGCTTCTGTATGAAGTCCTCCTGCTCCGGTGTGGGCGGTATGTGGTGCAGTATCTCATTCTTGTTTGGTCTGTCCACACCTACATCCTCCGCCGTGCGGTAGTCGGTAATCTCGTTGTAGAAGGCGGCAAGCTCCGGCACCTTGATGAAATAGCGAAAACGCTCCTTCTGAACGATATTGTTCGTTACGTTGAACTCAAAATCGGTCGTCTTTTTGGCGAAGATGGCAGCCCAAGCATCGAAACAGCGGATGTCCTGCCGTTCCAGTTCGTTGGGGCGCAGGTATTTGAAGAGCAGGTACAGTTCCGTCAGACTGTTGGAAATGGTCGTGCCCGAAAGGAACGTAGCCCCCAAGTCCTTGCCCGTGCGTTCCTGTATGGTACGGATGGCAAAGAGCATATTCAGGGCCTTCTGGCTTCCTTCCGAGTTTCCCAATCCCGCCACACGGTCATGACGGGTGTTGAAAGTCAAGTTCTTGAACTGGTGACTCTCGTCAATGAAGATGTGGTCGATGCCCATCTGCTTGAAGTCCACCACATCATCCGTGCGGGACTTGATAGCGTGTTCCACCTTCTCCAGCTTCGCCACAAGGTTGTGCTTGCGCTTCTCCAGCCCTTTCAGCATCGCCCGCGACACGTTCTTGCCCTGCTGCCGCAAGACTTCGAGGTTTTCCTCCACCGTGTCAAGTTCCGCCTGCAGGATGCGCTGCTGCAACTCCGGTGACTGCGGTATCTTGCCGAACTGGTCGTGCGACATGATGACGCAATCGTAATCGTTATTTTTGATGTTGTTGAAAAAACGCACGCGGTTGGCGGTCGAGAAATCCTTTTCAGAAGCGTAGAGAATCCTCGCATTGGGATATGCCGCCTGATAGGTGGCGGCAATCTCCGCCACATTCGCTTTCAGCCCGATAATCATCGGCTTGTGCGCCAAGTTCAGACGCTTCATCTCATGTGCCGCTATGCACATTATCAGCGTCTTGCCGGTTCCCACCTCGTGGTCGCAGATCCCGCCGCCGTTCTGTTTCAGCATCCAGACGCAATCCTTCTGCGACGGGTAAACACTCTTGATTCCCCGGCTTGCCAGCCCTTTCAGGTTGAGGTCGGGAAAAGTCTGGTGCGAGCCGTCATACTTCGGGCGCACGAAACAGTTGAACTTGCGGTTATACATCGTCGTGAGCCGTTCCTTGAACTGCGGCGACTGTTCTTCCAGCCATTCGGAGAACCCGTTACGGATTTCGTCTATCTTCGCGTTGGCGAGCTGTATGCCCTCGCTGTCGCGTACCTTGATGTCGTTGCCGTTCTCGTCCTTGCCGATACTTTTCATCATGTCGGGGCAGGTGTTGTGCAGGGCGTGCTTCAACAGGTGCATACCGTCATAGTTCCGGTAATACCCCTTCACCAGAAACTCGTCCGTGATTTTCATGGTGCGGTAGCCGCACGCCACGGAAAACTCGTCCATGCTTGCGGAGTAGGCTATTTTCACGTCCGTGTCGAAAAGGTGGCTCATGTAGGCGGCATACACGCCCGTGGGAATCCAGCGTTCCCCGAAGTTGAAGTCGAGGTCTTCAAAGGCTATGCGCTGCGGTTCGGCTTCCTTCAATGCCTCCCACGCCTGTTTCACCTCCGGCATCCGCTCACTTTCGGGATTGTCCTCCATCCAGCCCTCTATGCGTTCCGCCTTCTCTATCACGTTCCCCGCGATGAAGCGGTCTTTGATTTCGTAACCGGTTACGAGCGGGTTGTAGAAGATGCGCCCCTTGAGGGCACCAAGCAGTTCCTCTTCCGTAGTGTCGGTTATCTCCTGCATATAGCCGAGATTGACCGTGCCGAACTTGTTGAGCGATGCGGACAAGGCTTCTTCGGGAGAGCCTGCATTGACACGGCTCTCCACCGAGAAGGAAACGGGACGGTCGAAGATGTCCGCCTTGACAAACTTGCCGTCCTCCGCACGTTCCAGCGAAAGGATGTCGCGCCCTCCGGCATCCATCATCACCAGTTTCACGTTCTGTCTGGCGTTGAGGTTACCGTAACGCATGACAAACTCATCGTAGTAGGTGTTGAGATACCCGCGCTGCGGTTTGTGTTCCGTATGGTTCTCCGTCTCGTGGCTATACAGACGTTCGTAAGCGTCACGGAGCGATATATACAGCATCGCTTTCTCTTTTTGATAGCCACGGAGGTCGAGCGGTTGGAAGGTCGCACCGTAAGGCGTGAGGTCTTTCAGGTAACCGAGATTGCGTGAAGCATCCAGCACCATCGAGCCGTCACGGTGGTGTGGCTCCAGCAGGCCGTTGAACGGACGGGGAGAAAGGTCCATGACTTCCTCCTTCGGCTTTTCCGTTTCAAGTTCCGGGAACAGGGAAGTGGCAACCGTTTCGGAAGTAGGCACAACTTCTGCCGGTGTTTCAGGTTGCTTTATTTCTTCCGTTTGTTCCGGCTTTTTATCCATATTGTCCGAAGAAGGCGCAAAAGCAGGGTTCAACGTGTCTTTGATACCCATCTTTTTCAGTTGTTCCTGCCTGTGCCGTTCTGCCTCAAGCCGTAGGGCCTTGCGCCGTTCCGCTGTCAGGCTCATCATTGTCTCATAGAAGCCGTTGATGGGAGGATTGGTTTCCCAATCCAGAGTGGCGTAAATGTCGTCCGGGTCGTTTGGCTTTTCGGCATTTTCCGGCTTTTCTTCCTTATTACCGTTTATCGGCTTGGCGGCTTCAACGGGTGGAGTAACTTTGACTTGCGGTTTAGGCGTGGACGGCATAGGCTTCGGCTTGCTTTCCTTTTTCGCTGCCTTTTTCTTTTTTACCGGTTCCTCTATGGGCATACCCCAAAGGTCGAGCAGGGTAAGCTGCACGGCTGACGAATGATTGGGTTGGCGCGGCTCAATCTCCGGCTTTTCCTCTATGGGCTGTGCCTGCGGCTTCTCCACTCCCTTGACAGGCTCAATTACAGAAACGGGGGCTATTACAGAAGGTGATACCTTTTCTGTTTTCGGAGCAGGTTGCACTTCCGCAGCCGTGCTTTCCTCCTTTGTCGGATGCAGCCTGTGTCTCTCATACAGTTTCCTGTCAAGTTGTTGCAGTTCTATTTTCAGATGCTCCCGCAAGTCTTCCGCCAGTTGTGCGATGTCCCCACAGTGCAGGAGTTTATAGGCTGGTTTCCCGTACGGGTCGGTACTTCTGATCAAATCCGTGTGTGAAAGCGAACCGATGCTCCATACATACCCATTTACGGAAGTGCCGATAGGGGTCTGTTCGGTCTGCACGAAGAGTTTTTCGTTGTAATACAGTTCACCGTTCTTTCCGCTGTTCTTTTGCAGGATAATCAGGTCGCTGCCCACCTCCGTTCCCGCGTTATCCGTAAAGAGGTTGTTCGGCAGGCGGGCTACGCCCACCAGATTGGCATGGTTCATCATATACTCGCGTATGGGCGCGTTGGTCGGGGCATCCAGTACCCCCTGCGAGGTGATGAACGCCACGATTCCGCCTTCACGCACCGCGTCAAGGCTTTTTGGGAAAAAGAATGACTAAAAAAGCAAAAAATAGCAGATTTGAGCTTTTGTTTTGAG
>ENA-OPAQ01001782-OPAQ01001782.1-human-gut-metagenome-genome-assembly--contig:-NODE-1782-length-12146-cov-2.412207_pt1 | contig 12146 bp, 9 predicted proteins | sample MGYA00241058_ERZ501432 | MGnify/ENA primary metagenome ERZ501432 (study PRJEB25962, sample SAMEA2042570) | human gut metagenome | biome: human gut; feature: human-associated habitat; material: faeces... | reverse complement strand
CGCAAAAGAAGCAGGTATAAAAATACCTAAATCGTTACGGGATGGAATCGCAAGCGGTAAAGTGTCCGTTGAACAGGCCACGAAACAGTTACAAAGTGCGTTAGATTTTAATTCTAGCGACGTTGTGACTAAGGCGAAAAATGCGGGTGTGGAAGTGCCTAAATCGTTAGCAAACGGAATCGCAAGAGGAAAAATCAGTGGGGATACCGCAACAAAGCAGTTACAAACCGCGATTGATTTTAAACAGACATTGACGCAAGCCGGTATCACTGGAAAGCAAATCCCACAATCACTCATGCAAGGGATTGCAACAGGAAAAACCAGCGTAGACCAAGCCGCGAAATTAATCAATGACGCGGTATCCTTTAAGGATGTAGCGGCAAAAGCTGGACAGGACGGAACAAATACAGTCAATAACCTTGTCAAACAGATTTTAGCCGGGAAAACGACCGCGGAAGAAGCGGGTAAAGCATTAGGAAAAGCCACCGTTGACGGACAAAAGAAGGTTCTAAAGGTGCGAAAGCCGCCGGGCAGAAGCCAGGTAAAGACCACGCCACGGGCGCAAAGAGTACGACCGGCGCGAATAAAAAGGCAGGACAGGCAGACGGTAAAGCCGTAGTCACTGGACAGGCAAACGGAGCAAAGAGTGCGAAAGCGACCGGAACAAAAGCCGGTAAGAATCACGCCGCCGGAGTATCGGCTACAAAAGGACAGAACCAGAAAGCCGGTCAGACAATCGGAAAGAGTGCCGACACCGGTGCAAAAAGCGGTTCCGGCGGGATGCACAAAACAGGTGCAAAAGCAGGTACAGAATACGCTAGTGGCGTAGGAAGTAAGACAGGAACCGCGAGAAGCAAAGGTAAATCGTTAGGAGATAACGCCAAAAGTGGAGCCAGTTCCGTAAGTGCATATAGTTCCGGTACAAATTTTGCACAAGGTTTTATCAATGGTATCGGTTCACTCGTAAGTGCAGCGTATTCTAAAGCCGAGTCTCTAGCTAAAAAGGCATGGGCCGGACTGAAAAAAGGACAAAAAGAGGGTTCACCGTCCAAGTTAACGACACAATCCGGTAAATATTTCGGACAGGGTTATACAAACGGTATTCAGTCCATGACAAAAGCCGCCGTACAGTCTGCGGCGCAGATGGGTGTACAGTCCGTACAATCCTTACGGGACGCGCAAAAAGAGGGTTCACCGTCCAAGTTAACGTATGACAGCGGTAAGAATTTTGTGAAAGGGTACATTAACGGGATTGTAAGCGAACAGACAGACCTTACGAACACTGTAAAAAATACAGTTAAGAGCGTCATAACTACACTGGTCGGATTAAGTAATTTTAATTTTTCTAGCGTGGCAAGTGAGGCAAGTTCTGTATTTTCTAAAGCGATGTCAGATAAAATTAATTATATGACTAGCAAAATGCAATATCTAAACGACCAGAAAACGGCCGGTTTAGAGAGCCAGTTGTCTAAGTACGAAAGTAAGCAAAGCACCTATCAGAAAAAATACGATACCGCTAAGAGTAAGTACGACAAAGCAAAAACGAGCTATGACAAGGCGTCGAAAAACTACAACAAAGCAAAGAAAAGCTACGACAAAGCAAAGAAAAAGTCTGATAAGACGAAATATAAAAAGCAGATGGCGACGTACAAAAAGGAAATGGCAGCTGATAAGAAAACTATGGCTGCACAAAATAAAAATATGTCCGCTGCAAAGAAACAGGTTGATAATTATAAACAGTTAGTCAAAGACCAGACTAATTTTAACAATGCTTATCAAACTGCTTCTTCTCAAATGCTTTCGGAGTTTTCTAGCGCGTTGAGTGAGTATCAGACAAAAGCGCAAGCACTGATTGACGATACGATAAATGACATTACTGACACTTATCAGACGCGTTATGATGATTTAATCAGTAAGCAAGATAGCCTGATTTCTAAGTTGAAAAGTGCCGGGGATTTATTCGAGATTTCAGGTGCAGGTATTATGACCGTGAACGACATTAAGGCACAGACACAGAGCATTAAGGACTACGCTCAAAAATTACAGACCATTAAAGGAAAAGTGTCATCAGAGTTATTTGACCAGATTGCGAGTTATGATATAGACGAAGGTGGGGCATTTATGGATCGGCTGCTATCTATGAGTGACGCAGATTTAAAAGCATATTCGGACGCATTTGATGAGAAGATGAGAGTATCAGAAGAACTTGCAAAAAAGACATATCAGAAAGATTTTGAAAATGTCACAAAGGAATATAAAGATTCTTTGTCAACAGCCTTTAAAGATTTGCCGAAGCAATTGGAAGATATGGGCATAAATGCCATGAAAGGATTTACCACGGGCCTGACAAAAAATACAGATTACATGACGAAAGCGATCAAAACGATGGTAAAAGCCATGGTGGATGAATTTAAAGACGAACTAGATATACATAGCCCATCAAAAGTTACTGAAAAACTCGGTATTTTTACAGGCCGAGGATTCGGAAACGGATTGCTCGACAGTATCAAGCGAGTACAAGAAAATGCAAAGAAATTCATCAATAGCGTGACCACTCCACTCACTGATGTGACAACAAACATTCCAAATATGAGAAGTGCAGTCAAAAGTAGTACAGGAAATGGAATTGCAAACAATAATCAGACGATTGTAAACAATTACAATCTTGTACAGAATAATACTAGTCCGAAATCACTTTCGGCACTCGAAACGTATAGGGCTAGACGACAGCAAGTGAGCATGGTTAAGGCCATGACGCAACCCGTGTAAGGAGGGATGGAGAATGTATACATTGATTGCAGAAAATAAATATGGGGAACAGTTAGAAATAACGAATAATCCCCGTTATGTTATTACAGATATTGACGGCCTCTATCCCCCGGAAGGGGTCATAAATACAACACAGGTGGCAAATATGGACGGTTCCGTATTTAATAGTTCGCATATTAATGACCGTGTTATCACAATCACAATGGCAATAAACGGACCGGCCGAGGCTAACCGCCTTTTATTGTATCGTTACTTTAAAACAAAATACCCGGTACGCTTCTACTATAAAAACGGTGTGCGGGATGTGTACATAGACGGGTATGTGTCGAAATTTTCAGTTGAATATTTTGAGAAAAAACAGACGGCACAAATCGAGATAAGTTGTCCGATGACGCTTTTCAGAGCGGTAAAAGAAAGTGTTACGGAGTTCGCGAACATAGAAAACATGTTTGTTTTTCCGTTTGCAATTGAGGTAGCAGGTATTCCGTTTTCTGAAATCGCACTGGGTGAACAGAAAACCATTATCAACGGTGGAGACGTGGAAACTGGTGTTATCATCAAACTTAATGCATTAGGGACAGTTTTAAATCCAAAAATTTATAATGTGGATACTTCCGATCGTATGACGTTAAGTGTTGAGATGCAAGCGGGGGATGAAATCACAATAAATACCCGAAAAAAAGAAAAGTCTATCACCCTTCTGCGTGATGGTGTACAAACAAACATCGTAGGAAAATTGGATGCCGGATCAACATGGTTTAACTTAATCCCGGGCGATAATATATTTACCTATGAGGCCGATGAGTTCCCAGAACATTTACAATGTATCTTTATTATCAATAACCAATTTGAGGGGGTGTGATTATGGATATTTACGTTCTCGATTCATCCACTCAAATCCTTGATACGATAGATACATTTAAGAGTAATATTTGGACAGTACAATATTTTGATACGAATGACTTCGAATTAGTTGTTCCGGCAACGGATAAAAACATTGACTTGCTACAAAAAGACCGGCTACTTTGCCGCGATAAGGACCGTGACGGAGATATATGGCAGAATGTCATGATAATTGAAAATATCAAAATAGTGGCAGACTGGGAGGACGGCAATAAAATGACCGTATCCGGCCGAGGTCTAAAAAGCATTGTTGGCCGTCGGGTAATCTGGAAACAGACAAACCTAACGGGGAAAGTCGAAACAGGTATCCGACAAGTGATCACTGAAAACATCATCAACCCCGACGACGAAAAGCGAAAGATTGACAATTTTATCCTTAACGAACCAGCCGGGATTACTGACACATTTGATATACAGGCATTAGGTGACGACTTAGATGAATGGATAACATCCACTTGCCAAACTTACGACATTGGCTGGGATGTATATATCAAAGGTAATAAATTTGTTTTTAAGCTCTATAAGGGACTTGACCGCTCCTATAATCAGAAAGACCGCCTACCCGTTGTATTTTCTGACGAATTTGATAACCTGCTAGCCTCCACTTATACCTACGAACGTGCAGAATTTAAAAATGCCGCGCTCATAGGTGGTGAGGGTGAGGGTGTGAATCAGCGCACAACCACGATAGGCGACTCTAGCGGCCTAGAACGCTATGAGGCGTATATTGATGGTTCAAGTGTATCAAGTAACGGGGCAATTATCACAGAAGAACAGTATTATAAAATGCTGCAAGATTACGGGAAAGACGAACTAAATACGACATCATTTACGGAATCATTTGAGGGAAATGTAGTCCCAGATGGTAACTATACTTTAAATCAAGATTATTTTTTAGGCGATGTTGTTCAAGTAATCAATGAATACGGGATCAGTGCAACACCCCGTATCGTTGAGATAATTGAGAGTGAAGACCAAAACGGAACATCAACGGTTCCAACCTTTAGCACTTGGGAGGTGTAAAAATGGCTATTACATATGGATTTTTTAACGCAATAAAACAATCAGACGGTACATACGACCGCACGTATAACGCAGACCAAATGAGTACATATTTCGAGGGGCTCGTGAGTGACGGGGTATATGAGAGTGTGGATGATGCAATGCAGGTTTTAGCCGACACTGGCATGCAGGTGCAAGTAGGAGCGGGTAGGGCTATTATTGACTCAAAATGGATTAAAAACACCGCCGCTTATCCGCTCATAATCAACGCCGCACACGTCACATTAAACCGCTATACGGCGATTATAATTCGGTTAGATTTATCGGCGCGTACTATTGTAATCACGACAAAAGACGGCGAAAATGCAACGACACCTGTAAAACCAGTTATCACAAATTCAGAAACGATAAAAGAATTGTGTTTAGCATACGTCTATGTAGGCAGAGGCGTGACCGCTATTACGCAGGCAAATATTGAGGATGCCCGCCCAGATAATAATGTATGTGGCTGGGTAACTAGTATCGTGCAGCAAGTGGACACGAGTAAATTATTTTTGCAGTGGCAAACAGCGTATGAGGAATTTTACAAACAGATGCAGAGCTGGCAGAATGAACAGGAAACAGGATTTAGTGGTTGGCAGAATGAACAAGAAACAGAGTTCAGCGACTGGCAGCAACAGCAAGAAACGGGGTTCAGCAACTGGGAGACAAGTCAAAAAGCGGCGTTTGACGCGTGGTTTTCCGCTCTTACGGACCAATTAAATGTAAACACTTATGTGAAAAAATATCACAAAGTCGTGGAAACGGGACAAAAGAACAGAGTGTTCCCGCTCGATATGTCCGGCTACACGTATGTGGCTAGTGACGTGCTGTTTATAAATGTCAACGGTGTTATGCTGGTTGAGGATTATGATTATGTATTAGACACATCAAAAACGCCCGTCGAGATTCACACGAACGCAGATTTGGACGCAGAAAATATTTTGGAAATCACAGTTTTAAAATCAAAAATCGGACAGTCTTAATAATTAAGAGCAGCTACTAAGCTGCTCTTAAATGCGCATGGATGTTATTTACTGAATAGTGATATGTTCAACAGTAGCAGCAGGAATAGTGACACTTTTTCCCCATGTTGATTCATAGGTATACAGACCAGTTGATGTTCCGTAAAAACGAATCTCATCATCTTCAAGGATACGAGAACTTAGTATGGATGAATCGTATTCAATTAACATTACTTTATTATAATCATCGCTAGTAGCAACACGCAGATACACGGTGTCACTGTAAGAGTTTTCTGATACCTGTATTACTTTGCCCTCAAATGTGATTTTATTTCCTACATAGTCATCTGGAGTACGGGCTAACTGACTATAAGTGATCTGAGGATTCCAGTTTTCTTTCTTGTAAGATTCCTTTTTCGTTTTTTTCTTTGCTGCTGTTGTAGCTTCGGTGACCTCTGTAGTAACTTCCTTATAATCATCTTCTGTCGTTAACTCATCGTAGCTATTATCACTATCTTCTGAATATTCTAGCGAATTTATGATATTTGTTAGATTGGAAGAGTAGTCGTGCTTGTTATCATCACGTGTACTCATCATAACATTATACAGTTTTTTGTTATAAAAAAACACATACATGGCAATATTTCTGGACTCGCCACTTGTAGTATTAGTTCCAGTGACATATTCACACGGATATTTAAAGGAACTTACAATTTTATTACTTGTTATAGTTATGGTATCGGATATTCCGGAGTTAAATTCATCAAAATTTGATTCTATTTCTTCTTGTGACATACCTGTAAGATAATCAGCATCTGTTATATCAATCATGAGCATTGCCGGGACAGTATCGTGCTTTTTATCATTTTGCCCCTCTGGATAAAAATAATATGTATTATCCGAATCATCATTTTCTTCAGGCTCACCCCACACTGTCGGAATTTCGAACGTAACGCCTTCGTATGTGTAAGGGGTAGCAGCGTTAGCAGTGCTCGTATCTCTGGTGGTAGAATTATTTGTAGAATCAGTATTGCTACATGCATACAAATTCAATATCAACATTGCAATAATTAGTAGACTTAAAATTTTTTTCATAAGTTTCTCCTTCTCCTTTTGATTGATAAGTTTTTAAATAATTATGAATATAATTATACAACAAAACACAAATCTGGTACATAGGTATTATGTTTTAAAATGAAATAGGAATACTTATCTATAGATTATACCACAGCATCTGCTTTTGAGGGGCAAAAAAGGGGCAGAATATGAAGCCTCTTGATTTTGTGTGAATAAAATTACAGTACAATAAGCCTGTATTTAAGCCATTTTTAAGCCGTATGTAACTTTTTTAAAAAACCTCAATAAAATTTATGTGTTTTTTGTAGAAAAATTTCCCGTTTTCTTGTATAATAACGGTAACTTGACAGATATAAATACGGAGGATAGAACGAAGAGACTGAAAGGAGCTATTATGATCGACGTAAAAGAATTATTAAAAGCAGAAGAGAATGGAAGTTTAAGCTTTGGAGATTATAGTCTCACACAAAAGACAAAGCTTGATGATTTTTCATTTGAGGGCGATACATATAAAGTAAAAACATTTCAGGAGATTACCCGCTTAGAGAAAAATGGCGGTGTTGTATATGAATCTGTACCAGGTTCTGCTGTACATGGTTACAAAGAAACAGAACGCCAGATTGTGTTTGAGACAGAGGCAGCGGATGACTTACAGATTACTCTTGAAGTAGAACCTGAAAAGGAATACAAAGTATATGTTAACGATACTAATATTGGCAAGCTCAAATCCAGTCTCAGCGGAAAAATCAGTTTCAGCATCGAATTAGATGCAGGAGAAACAGCAAAAGTCCAAATAGTAAAATAGATGGTGGACGAATTTTATTCGTTGGGATGACAGACGAACCCTTGCAATGAAATAATCCATTTCTGTGACTTTAGTTGCGGCCTGTTGAATGCTTGCTTTCGCACTCGCATCCAACACTTGCTCCGAGGCCACAGAAATGGATTATTCCATTGTAAGGGTTCTGTCTTTGGCTGTCCGGGGTGAATTAAATTCGTGGAGAGAGGATTTGGGGGCGAAAGCTTTTGACTTCTGTTTATTAAAATTGGAAAGGAATTATCTATGGCAAAATCAAAGGCAAAGACCGTATTTTTTTGCAAAGAATGTGGTTACGAAACACCCAAATGGATGGGACAGTGTCCCGGTTGTCACCAGTGGAATACGATGACAGAGGAGAAGGTAAGTCCGATGTCTAAAGGGACTGGAAAGAGAGGAGATAATCTGCCTCGTCAGGAGCTTACAGGATTATTTGAAGTATCTATGGAAGAGGAAGATCGGTCAAGCTCCGGAATTCCAGAACTTGACCGGGTTCTTGGTGGGGGAATTGTAAAGGGGTCGCTTACGTTAGTAGGTGGTGATCCGGGAATTGGAAAGTCTACTCTACTCCTGCAGATTTGCCGTTATCAGGCAAACAGTGGGAAAAAGGTTGTTTATGTTTCAGGAGAGGAATCTTTAAAACAAATTAAGATGCGTGCACAGAGGCTTGGCGGATTTAAGCAAAATGTTTTTCTTCTTTGCGAGACAGATATTAATGCGGCGGCAGAAGCGGGAAGAGAAGCAAAACCGGATATGGTTGTAGTGGATTCTGTACAGACAATGTACAGCGAAGAAATTACTTCTGCAGCGGGAAGTGTCAGTCAGGTGCGAGAGGTTACTTCTGTGCTGATGCAGCTTGCAAAAGTAGAAGGAATCGCTGTATTTTTAGTTGGTCATGTTACAAAAGAAGGTGTCGTTGCCGGACCAAAAACATTGGAGCATATGGTGGACACCGTTCTTTATTTCGAGGGGGACCAGACGGCAATTTACCGAATCCTTCGAGGCGTAAAGAATCGTTTTGGCTCGACGAATGAGATTGGTGTATTTGAGATGAAAGAGCAGGGACTCGTCGAAGTGGAGAATCCATCCAAAGTAATGCTTGATGGCAGACCGACGGATGCGTCAGGTTCCGTGGTTGTCTGTTCAATGGAGGGAACTAGACCACTGTTAATCGAGATTCAGGCATTAGTCTCTCCGACAAGTTTTAATATGCCAAGACGTACTACGGTTGGAATTGATTTTAACAGAGTAAATCTCTTACTGGCAGTTCTTGAGAAAAAGGCAGGAATGCAGCTTGGAGGCTGCGATGCCTATGTCAATCTTGCCGGAGGAATGAAACTTGGAGAACCGGCAATTGATCTTGGAATCATCTGTGCAGTTGTATCAAGTTATCGCAATCTTCCTGTTCATGAGGGAACATTGATTTTTGGTGAGGTAGGTCTTACTGGAGAAGTTCGTGGTGTCAGTCATGTAGAGCAGAGACTTGCCGAAGCGATTAAGATGGGATTTACCAGATGTATTATGCCAAAAACGAATGCCGAAGTACTTGGAGATAACATTTGTCAGAAGATTCAGGTAATTGGTGTATCTAATGTGAGAGAAGTCATTCAGGTGTTATGATTTTTTGCAATATTTATGAAAAAAGATAGAATCATTGAAAAGGTATTTCGTATATTTTAAGAGTGAGTTAAAAAAATAAAAAGTAATTTCCCGCAAATTGGAAAATATATCTTGTAAAAAGTATTTTTTTAATGTACGAGAATGCTCACGCAAATTAAGATAAAAGTTTTCTATGTAATGCAAAAAAATACAGGGAAGAATTGTAAACGTACGGAGGAACTTTATATTTTTAACTAAAAAGCCTACAATACGATAGGATTTAATCATTGCTTGTATTTTATCAGTATGCTATAATCTCCATATGCATATCTGTTTTAGAAGATGCAGTATAGAAAACGGAGGAATAGAAATGTTTAGTTTTGATTATGTGAAGGATTTTGATCCAGAAGTTGCAAAAGCAATGGAGGACGAGCTTGGAAGACAGAGAAATAATCTGGAGCTGATTGCCTCAGAAAATTTAGTATCCGAAGCAGTAATGGCAGCAATGGGAAGCCACCTTACAAATAAATACGCAGAAGGATATCCAGGAAAACGTTATTATGGTGGATGTCAGTATGTAGACGTTGTAGAGAATCTGGCAATCGAAAGAGCAAAAGAATTATTTGGCTGTGAATATGTTAATATTCAGCCTCATTCCGGCGCACAGGCAAACATGGCAGTATTTTTCACAGTAATGAATCTGGGAGATACTTACATGGGAATGAACCTTGACCATGGCGGACATTTAACACACGGAAGTCCTGTAAATATGTCTGGTAAGAATTATCACTGCGTACCTTATGGTGTAAATGACGAAGGTGTTATCGACTATGATAAAGTAAGAGAAATCGCTTTAGAATGTCATCCAAAGATGATTATTGCCGGTGCAAGTGCATACGCAAGAAAGATTGACTTCAAGAGAATGCGTGAGATCGCAGATGAAGTTGGAGCAGTATTAATGGTAGATATGGCTCATATCGCAGGTTTAGTAGCTGCAGGTCTTCATGAGAGCCCAATCCCATACGCACACGTTACAACAACAACAACTCATAAGACACTTCGTGGACCAAGAGGTGGTATGATTTTATCAAGCGATGAAGTGAATAAGAAATATAACTTCAACAAAGCTATCTTCCCAGGAATCCAGGGTGGTCCTTTAATGCATGTAATCGCAGCGAAAGCTGTATGTTTAAAAGAAGCATTAACACCAGAATTTAAAGAATACCAGAAACAGATTGTAAAGAATGCTTCTGTATTAGCAGATGCATTAATCGAAAGAGGATTTGATATTGTATCTGGCGGAACAGATAACCATCTGATGCTTGTAGACCTTCGTAAGATGGGACTTACAGGAAAAGACATGGAAAAATTATTAGATTCCGTACATATCACATGTAACAAGAATACAGTACCTAATGACCCACAGTCTCCATTCGTAACAAGTGGTCTTCGTCTTGGAACACCTGCTGTTACATCTAGAGGATTAAAAGAAGACGATATGGTACAGATTGCAGAGGCAATTAAGCTTACGATCATCGACCATAAACTGGAAGAGGCAGAAGCAATCGTTAAGTCTCTTACAGAAAAATATCCAATCTATCAGGGGGATAAATTCTAATTGCCGCAGGCAAGGTAGACGTTCCCAAAGAAAGAAAAGACCCTATATCAGTGACTCTATCACTGATATAGGGTCTTTTCTTTCTTTGAGAGCTGACTTTGGATGTTGGAACAAAGTTAGAATTTATTCTATGCCTTCAGTATTCTTCATATGATTTTGATTCCAAAATACGCATTTGGCGAGGATGTGCATATTAAGTAAATGTATCTTCTGATGCAGTGGCATACAGATGAAAAGTACAGATAGCCCCTAATCATTATGCTATGTGTCATAAATGATTGAAAATAAGTGGAAATTGTTAAAGAAAAACATTTTATATAGAAAATTGATCCAATATATGCTATCATAAATATGCTTGTAAAAAACAAGAATTAATGAAAGTATTACATAAAGTTATGAATAAATATTTATAATTCGAAGGGGTAATCAAAATGGAAGCATGGAATATAAGTTATATATATACCGTTATTTTTATGATGCTGATTAATAATATTCTGGTATATGTGCTTAGCAGGACACCGGGATTTGGCAAATCAGAAAGGTGGATTCTGCAATTGCTGATTGCCGTCTGTGTCTGTGATTTATCGGATGTGTTTGGAATACTATTTAAGCAGACTGCAGGGAGGAATGTCCTGTTTATATTAGATGCGGCTTTTATCTTTTCTGTAGCCTCTATATCGTTGTTTTTCCTTTGCTATAGCGAAAATATATATGGCTCGGATATGTTTAAAAAGCGTATACCTTTGATTACGATACATATACCAATTGATGTACTTTGTATAATAATAGTGGCATCTTATCGGACAGAATGGATTTATAAGTATCCACAGATTTTGATGATAGCTAATATTTATAATGCATATTCTGTTTTGCTTAGTTTGTGGAGAATTCATAAAGAAAAAAATGCAGAAAAAAGGAAGGTTTTATGGCAGCCAGTTTTTTTCATTTTTCCATTTTTTATTGGGATTTTCCTGCAGTGTTTCTTTAATACAATGCCGTGGGCCAATACTTCTCTTACAATAACGATTTTGCTGATTTTTGTTAATAATCAGCAGCGTCTGTTGCAAAAAAAGACACAGGATGCAGAGGCAGCGGTACGGGCAAAATCGGAGTTTTTATCCCATATGTCTCACGATATACGAACTCCAATTAACGGCATGATGGGAATGCTTGATATTGCACAGGCACATCTTAATAATCCGGAAAAAATGGATTTATGCCTTTCAAAGATGCGTGGGGCAGCCGATCAGCTTTTGTCTCTGATTAATGATGTTCTTGACATGTCAAAAATTGAGACGGGAAGTATTCAGCTTGTGGAAGAGCCGTTTGATATGATAAGACTTTTGAATGGTACGCT
>ENA-OPAQ01001781-OPAQ01001781.1-human-gut-metagenome-genome-assembly--contig:-NODE-1781-length-12154-cov-2.705430_pt1 | contig 12154 bp, 13 predicted proteins | sample MGYA00241058_ERZ501432 | MGnify/ENA primary metagenome ERZ501432 (study PRJEB25962, sample SAMEA2042570) | human gut metagenome | biome: human gut; feature: human-associated habitat; material: faeces... | reverse complement strand
ATACCATGGATACGCCGCGGTCTCCGCAGGCAACATTGTTGACTACCTGGCCGCGCATATGCAGGGAGCCGGAGGTCACATCCTCCAGACCGGCGATCAGACGCAGGGTGGTGGATTTTCCGCAGCCGGACGGTCCCAGCAGGATCAGGCGCTCGCCTTCGCGGATTTCCATATTCAGATCATTGACAATCACATTTTTCCCATAAGCTTTTACGACATGTTCAAAAACGATATTATTCATAAGTCCTCCTGACAGATTAACCCTTTACGCCGGATGCGGCAAAGGTATTGATGATGTAGCGCTGGAAGATAAGATACAGGGCCAGCGGAATGATCATGGTGATGACAGATACGGCCATAGCGATGGTAAATTCAGTACCGCCCTCGGCGCTGATATACATCTGGAGTGCCAGAGACAGGGTGTAGTTTTCTTTGCTCTTTAAGATAAGCACTGGCCATACATACTCATTCCAAGAATTGATAAAAAAGATGATCCCAGTGGTGAGGATGGACGGGCGTACCAGGGGCAGAATGATATCACACATGATCTTGAAATTGCCGATACCTTCCATTCGTGCAGCCTCAATCAGGGCTTTCGGGATGCCACGCATAGCCTGGCGCAACAGGAAGATGCCTAAAACATCCGCAAACTGCGGCAGGGCCACGCCCCAGATGCAATCCCGCAGGCCGATTTTGGAGATCATCAGATAGTTAGGTATCATGGTCACGGTAAATGGGATGAACATGGTACTCAGCATGATGAAATAAAAAAACTGTTTTCCTTTATAATCAAAATAAACAAAAGAGTAGGCTGCAAACAGGCTGGTCACGGTCTTGAAAGTGGTAACCGATGCCGCAATGAGAAAGGTATTTAAGGTAATCTGGACAAAGGGTAGTTTTTCAAAGACATGCCGGTAATTTTCCAGTGTCGGGTGAGAGGGGATAATCTCAAAAATGGTATTAAATGCGTCCTGCAGAGTTTTGAAGGAGTTGGACAGAGCGAACACGATGGGAACCAGCATAAGGAATACCACGGCACCCAGGATCATATGCCAGCCAATCTCGGAATGATTGTTAGTTTTCATAGTAGACTCCCTTCTCCACAAATTTAAATTCCAGAAGTAACAGGACAATAAACAGCAGCATAGTCAGAATGGAAATGGCCGATGATGTGCCGGTCCGGTACAGGGTGAAAGCCTCATGGTAGGAGGCGTAGATCAGATTGGAGCTAGCGTAGTTAGGGCCTCCCTGGGTAATAACCTTGATAGGAGTGAACACGTACTGAAGGCCCTGAACAATAGTAGTGATAAACACATATATTCCGGTTGCGGAGCTCATGGGGACGATGATATCCAGAAAGATCTTCCACATCGGGACCTGGTCTAACCGCGCTGCTTCAATGACTTCCTGGGACACGCCGGAGACGCCGGCCAAAATATTGATGAAGTTGTATCCAAAGGTCTTCCAGGTGGTAATGATACAGAGCACGGCAATGACCCATCCATCGGTCTTGGACCAGAAGGGCATCTGGATGCCGAATTTTCCAAGGATGATAGCCACCGGTCCTGAGATCGGGTTTAAAATCCAGGTATAAAGAATGGAGCCAACTACCAGGGAAATGACGCTGGGCAGAAAAAAGACTGCCTTGTAAAATCCTTTTCCATGCCGGATTACTGCGGAAAGGATAAAGGAGAGAATGTAGGGAAAGACAAAATTGAAAACCAGCAACACCGCGATGTAGGCCAGTGTATTGCCCAAAATCTTAAAGGTGTTCGGATCATGAAACACGGCAATGTAGTTGTTCAGGCCGACAAATTTTTTGACGGGCTTTACCATATTCCACTCAAAAAAACTTAAATAAAAGGTATAAAGGAGCGGGTAAAACATGAAAACTGCGAACACGGCCAGGGACGGAATCAGAAACAGATATCCCAGAATCGTTTGTTTTTTAGCTTCTCTGTTCAAAGTTATTACCTCCATAAACTTTAGAAAACTGGTACCTTCCCGGTAGCAAAGGGGAAAGTACCAGTCTGCATCTGGAATGTCTGATTACTGTGCGTCTAAGAGTGCGTTGATGGCATCCTGGGTGGATGTCATGCCCTCTTCGGCAGTCACCTGTCCTCCGAAGATCTGGTCTCTCATATCCAGTAGCATCTGCTCAGCCTGAAGGCCTGCATCGCCCGGGAAGGAAGTCCAGGAAACCACACCGTCCATCTGCTCAATGGCAGCCTTCATCATCTCGTTCTCAGCCAGGAAAGATTTCAGTCCGTTTTCTGCCTCTGCGACATCTTTTCTCGGCGGTACATAACCGGTTCCGATGGTCCATGCAGCCATGGATTCTACACTGTACAGGTATTTCTCAAACTCCCATGCGGCAGCTTTCTGCTCATCGGTCTGCGCGGTGATAGCTAAGAAGCATCCTCCTGCCGGAACTTTCCGAGGATTACTGCCCCAGGTTGGGGATTTTACGGTAGCAACATCGAACTGTGCGCTCTTCTGAACGGATGCACGGCGAGCGATGGTGGTGTAGAGCATTGCGCAGTTGCCATCAATGAAGCTCTGGCAGCCTTCATCCCAGGAAACATGGAGAGCGGCGCCGTCCTTGATGAGGTCTGCAACCAACTGCATAGCCTGAATGCCTTCCGGGCTTGCGAAGCTTGCCTGGGTCTTGCCATCTGCGATCTTGGTCAGCATGGAAGTGTTATTGCTCTCGATCAATCCCTGCTGTGCCCAGAAGTCCGCCGGCTCCTGCATGTAGAAACCATATTTTCCGGTCTTCTCCTGAACAGTTCTGGCAAAAGTGTCAACCTCTTCCCAGGTCTTCGGTCCCTCTTCGGAAAGTCCTGCTTCCTTCAGTAGATCGCGGTTGATGTAGAGAACCGGGCTGCTTAAAGAATACGGTATGCCGACCTGTACGCCATCGCTGTTAACAGCCAGATCCAGGACGTTTGGCAGGAAATTGTCGGTCAGGAAGGTTTTGTCCGAGGAATCATACTGGTCGATGATGTCCTGTGGGGAAGTGTAGAAAAAGTTGTTGGAAAAATAATCCAGGAAAGCCCAGCCGATCTGAACCAGTGCCGGAGTATTGCCGGTAGCGGCCTCTGCCTGCAGGTTCTGCATCAGTCCCTTGTACATATCCGGGTTGTATTTTGCAACAACTTCAATGTGGTCATTGTTCGCATTAAAGTTTTTCACCAGTTCATCTACGGTAAGTCCGCCCTGGTTCTCTGCATTGCAGTGCCAATACTCGATGACAGTTTTGGAACTGTCACCGGAAGCAGTACTCTCTGCGGAAGTGGAAGCTTCGGAAGAAGCGAATCCTGCTGTAGTATCTGTGGTAGTATTCTGACTGGATGAACCACATCCGGTCATGGAAATCATGGCACCAGCCATGCAAAGTGCTGTAAGACATTTCAGATTTTTTTTCATAATGTTTTTCTCCTCGTGTTTGTCTGTCAATAGAATTGGTTTTATGTGTTTCACAGTTTCCGATTATAATGTTGTAAGGTCTTTGCATCTATCACGAAACAGTAAAAACACAGTAAAAACATTGTAAGTTTTTGAAAAAGAAACCAGTAAAAATGTAAATAATTGTTAAGTATGTTAATCCTAAGAAAAATACAAAACTTTGAAGTCTGGAGTTTTTGGTGCCAACGGAATGTTAAGATTAGGAAATGGGCAATAGATCATTTCCATAAAAGAACTATATCATCAGCATCGAGTACGATAATAATGAATACGGATCTTCTTGGACCTGAGATTTCGGAAAAGATTGGATTGTAAAATTTGATTCGTATACTGCAGTCAAAACCAAATATCCGGAGAAATCTGCTGATTTTTACTGTTCGGGGAAAATCCTATAATTTGAGATCTGATCTGCAGTTTGATATTTTTTCACTTGTGTAATAAACCATTCTGTGATACGTTGTATCTATCTACATTTGCTATACTTAGATAAGGGGGATTTTTTCATGTCTCAAGAATACATTACCTTTACAATCGGGCAGAAAAAGAATATTGCCCTGATCGCTCATGACAACGAAAAAACGAAACTGATCGCATGGTGTAAAGAGCATAAAGCGGAGCTGGAGAAACATAATCTTTACGGAACAGGCACAACGGCCCGCATGATCACGGATCAGACCGGCCTTACTGTAAAAGGTTATAACAGCGGCCCATTAGGTGGAGACCAGCAGATCGGTGCCAAGATTGTGGAGGGTGTCATTGACTTCGTGATCTTCTTTTCGGATCCACTGACAGCGCAGCCTCATGATCCGGACGTCAAAGCCCTAATGAGAATTTCACAGGTCTACGATATTCCAATGGCCGTCAATAAATCCACAGCTGATTTTATGATCACATCCTGTTATATGAACCGTGATTACCAGCATGAAGTGATCAATTTCAAACAACATATTGAAGATCGGGCAGAAACGCTGTAGGTGCCTGCCTGAACCACGAAAAGAGACCGGTCGTCATTCCGGTCTCTTATTTCCTCTGCACACTCAAATTTAAACGTTTTTTGTCTGGGATATGCTGTAGCCTGGCCACACATTTAAGCTGCTACGGATGTTTCCGGAGAGCTCCTGCAGGAGCCCATTCCAACACTTTTTTGCTTTCCGAATGCCCGTATATAAAAAATTTGAATACTCCGCCCAATCAATAGAAATATGTAAGAAATTGTTAATCCCCTCTTTCTTGTCAGATATTCCTATTATTTCTATAATGGAAGTAGATACAAAATTGAAAATTCGGCTGTTTCCTGGAAAGGAGATGACATTATGAAACAAAAGAAGCGAGTCTGGTGGTCCTTTAATTTATGGGAGGCGGATGCATTCGAACAATACCTGGAAGAAATGGCAGCGCAGGGCTGGTTTCTGGAGAGTGTTGGCGGTTCTGTCATGAAGTTTCACAAAGCAGAACCGGAAAAAAGAAGATATACAGCGCTTCTGGTTCCGGAAAGTTCTTCCCTTACAGGCGCGGACAGCTGGAAAGCAGAACAGTTTCGTAAACAGTGCCAGGAAGCCGGCTGGAATTTTGAGTGCAGCGGTACTTTCTGGCAGATTTTTTATACAACGGATGATGCCGTGGAGCGAACAGGGGACATGACCGAAGAAAAGCAGTTTCTGATCCAGAAGTCGCTTTCCTGGACCTGGTCGGTGAAGCTTTGTTATCCTGTTCTGATCGTATTAGAGGCATGGGCGGTATACCGATACTTGCAAAATCTGTTTTCGGATTCCATGCTGCTTCTTCTTAATCTTCTTATGGTTGGGATCTTTGTATCCTGGACTGTATCATATATACGGATTTTCCGGTGGGTCCATAAGACTACCTCTGCTTTCAAAAAAGGGGAACCATTTCCGAAAATGGATCTTAAGCGGAAGGTAAACTTTAAAAAGCATATTATTATATTTGACGGCATCCTGATACTGGGAGTCCTGGCGCTGGCATTTTCTTCTTCCATGAGAGCCTTTGTCGGATTTATGATCTTTTCCGTACTCATTGTAGCGATTTCATTCTTTATAAGAAACTGGATCCGGAATAATGGAAGTGGTGATAGCCGCGATGACTGGATTGGATACATGGTTGGCGTCACTGTGCTCTGCATGATCACCATTCCCCTGTGTAACGCGGCCACGTCACATTTTCTGGGAGAAGAAGAACCGGACACTGATAAAAAGCAAACCATATTTGCAAGCTGCCAGAGTGATGAATTTAAAGTAAATGGCTCTGGAACGTCGGTAGGCGTTACCATATACACAAGCCCCATTCCATGGATCATTCGCAAAACCAGTGAGTGTTATCCAAAAGACATGTCGGATTGGTGGGACCAGACAGAGCAGAAACTTCCGGCCGAAATGGAAAGTCTTCCAAATGGTATGGAGGTGGCCTGGTACCGCTATATGTTCCGAAAAGATGGGACTGATCCTGATCCAGGAAGCAATACTTCCGGAAATGAGAAGGAACCTGCTCTGGATGAGGTGATTTTAAAAGATAAAACGCACTTGATCATTCTGGATTTCGGTGGTGGAACAGATCTGACAGGCCTGAAGGAAGCAGTGGCTGCTTTCGAAGAGGATGATAAACCATATATGGGTGCACCAAAAATAGTTCTTGATGGACATAATTATTTTGCAACGAAATTATGTATTGTGAACGAGGTGCCTGAAGGGTATTCATATGCTGGCGAATTAACTGAGCAGGAGAAGGAATATGCTTACATTGATGGAAGCAAGTACTATACTCCAAATAGTGATGGAGTGCTCAAAGACTTTTATGTTTATTAGGAGTGTGGGACTCCAGTGAGCGAACACGAAGTGGACAATACTCAGCGTCAGTGGGCGTATGTCAAATGGGGGCTGGGAGATTAACAAATATTAGGAGGTATCTATATGGAAAATAAGAGATTTGAAATTACTGAAACCGCTGGAAGTATAAAGGGTTTTTATGTGGTGGTAGATAAAGAAACTGGTGTCAATTATGTTGTTGCAAAGTTTGGCACTGGTGTTGGTATTTGCCCTTTAATTGATAAGGATGGAAAACCCATTGTTAAAGGTACTGATGACCTAATAGAAAAAGCCAGAGAAGAAATCCCAATTTCCGATTCTGATACGGCTGATATGCAATACGGCGGTATAACTTCCAGTTTGTATAATGATCAATTCGAGAGTTAAAGGGACTATTATATGAATAAAACATGGAAAGTTTTCTTCGACGGAAACTTCTGGGGCCATCGTGGAAGGGATCATGCCGGAAAGATAATCAGGCTTGATACAGCTTTTGACTGGGCAGACCGCCAATGGGCAATCCCGGTGGCCTACTCCTGCAGCAAAGGGATTGTTCTGGATTTCTGTATGCGTGTTGAGGCTGAGGACATTCGTTCTTTTATAAAAAAATGGAACCTTAGCACGGAAAACGACTCATGTGAGAATTTCATCCATGAGCAGCAAATGCAAATAGCATTAGAAAATCCACTTCATCTTGATTTTACGGCCGGTTTGATATTAAATGGGAAGCCTCTTCAGATGTCACATGGCTCTGCTATATGCTACAATCCATGTTTGCCATATACGCAGGATAATGAAGAAGCTAAATGGGTAGTGGATCACTATGGCCTGGATTTATCCTATGGGTGGGTTATTTTCAGAAGAGCTTTTCCCTGGACATACAAACGCCGCCCTGAGATTAAGTCACTTTTTCTCACCATGAAACAGCAGCCCAATCACCTTCCGGGACCACATTTTAAAGTTCATGCAGTGGGCGAAACTTTTACATTCAGTCACCCGATTAGCAAAGAGGAATGCACATTGACTGTCCATGAATTGGAGCAGCAGACTCTGCCAAAGAACAGCTTTCCCTCTGACCGCTTTTGCTACCCAACACATTGCACTGCCATGACCTATAGCCTTTCGCCGGAGCCAGATGATCACATTATGATCAATGATTGCGATAAAGGAGATCGACCACTGGAAATTGGACAAAAGGAAGATCGGTTTACCCCTAGTAGCGTTTCAAGTGTTAGCGTCATCGGTGGTGGTTCTATCATACTGGCGGAACATAATAAGCTGCATAAGGTATATTCTGCCCTGCACTTTAAACCGCTTCAGGAGGATGTTGAGTGGTGCGTAACATTTAGTTCTAAGCAATATGAAGAAATGTCACTTTCTCTTATAAAATAGGGTGGCTCAAGTGAAAAGAGAGGATACATTCTTTCCGAGGGTAGAAGCAGGAGAGAGGGCAACACCGAAGAATAGATCAATGTTCACAGAGAGGCATAAATACATGGAAACCGCAAATATATCAGAAATGCTGAAATCTCTAATAGATTTATACGGGTTCAATCCGGATACGCTTTCCAAATATCTGGGCATAACAACCGAGCAGATTGAAACAGTAAATAATGGTAATATCGACTGCTTACCAGAAAAATTTGAAATCAGAAGTCAAATACTGGATAAGATAGCCTTTTTATATTTCACTGCAATCGAGGATAAGGATTTAAAATTGGGTGAATTCCTGGAAGTATTGATCTCATACCATCATTTATCTCCCAATACGATAGCTAAAATGTCCGGTGTTGAGGTAGATGATATTAACCGGCTCCTTTCAAACCAGCCTGAAAAAATTGATCTCGAAGCGAAATATAAACTTGCTGTCACAGCAATCAGTTTACGCTTTTTCCTAAAAGATTGTGAGCCAGCAATATGATAAATTCAAATTTCAGAGGTGGTTTTTATGTGGTTCTGGTGGTTCATTTTGGTTTGTGACTTATTAGTTCCTTTTACAATGCTGATTGCCGGAAGAATGATGTGGAAGCATTGCCCGAAACACATTAATGGCATAGTCGGATACCGGACACGGCGTTCCATGAAAAATATAGAAACATGGAAATTCGCACATGATTATTGCGGCCGGCTTTGGTGGAAGCTTGGATTATGGATGATTATACCTTCCGTACTGGTGCATATTCCATTCTATCACAGTAACGAAGATACGATTGGAAATGTCAGTCTCATTCTGGTGATCGTTCAATGCATTGTTTTGGTTCTTTCTATTTTACCAACAGAACACGCATTAAAGAAGAGATTTCATGATGACGGAACGCGCAGATAGAATATAGCGCAGGCAGAAATTCACCTGGCGGGAATATGAACATGATTGCCAAAGGGGTGGAGATCAAAAAGTTTAAATATCATGATGTAATGTATAGAGGGTGGAATACACCAAAAAACATTACATCATGACTGGCGGCTCATTTGTGGCGAATGAAAAGACAGTTATGATAAAGGAGGGATGCCCTCAAACCTACCGTAACTGTCAACCACATTCCCACGAAAGGAGCCTTGTATGGAACTGACTTACACCAAATGCGGCGACTATCTCATTCCCAACCTTGTGTTATCGGACACCAAAGAGTACTATATCGGGAAATATGGCCGGTTGCGCCGTGCCTACTTAAAAGAACGCCGGCCCATTCTGTATACCGATCTCATTGTCACTGAAAAGCTGTTTCCCCATTTGGAGGAAATCGACACCGCCTGCCGGGAGCGGCTGGAAATTATCGAAAAAGCCATGATGCAGCAAGAGGGCGTCACAGAAGCCCTAAAAGCTGCCGACCAGATGGCATGGGTGCGCTCCATGAACTCCATCCACAACAGAGCCGAGGAAACCGTCCTGGCGGAGCTGGTCTACTGTTGAGGGAGGGAACGCTATGATTTTGGAAGCCATGTATAACGGAGAGTTTTATCCCTGTGAAACAGTAGTGCCCACGTCCCCGGAATACCGCAAGGCGATCCAAACCTGTGCGGCGTTGATGGAGCAGCTATCCCAGCGGCTCAGCAAAGAGGACTATGCTCTGGTGGAGGAACTCCGGGCGCAGAACGCTATCGCTCAGTGCGAGGAAAGTGAGAGCCATTTCAAGTATGGCTTTTCGGCGGGGCTGATCGTCCAACAGGAAGCCCATGAACAGCTGCAAAACAAGAAATAAGCGATGGCCGAAAAAGCCCACGCAGCCGGAAAGAGAACCGGTGGCGTGGGCTTTCTGTGTATATGGTTATTCTGTCAAATCATCCGAAGTTTCCGCAACCAGCCTGTCAAAGTCGCTCTGATAGGTCCGATCCTGCAAAACTCGGAACTTTTCAAACTCTTTCTCGGCAAAGGCTTTGGCAATGGCGGCGGTCACCTTGCCCTTATCATGCAGAATATCTTCCTCGTTGAACTGTAAAAATGCGTCAAGCCGCTTGACCCAATCGGCCATATACATGACATTTCCCCGGCGGGCCTGCCGTTCCGCATAGTCCAGATACATGGTGACGATCTCGTTCAGGTTTCGCATTTCTGTTTCGTTCAGATAGTTTTTGGCGACGGTGACATCCGATTTGCGGATACGGCCTTTGGGGGCGTTTTTCCATGTGGTCAGCCCCATGTTGGGCTTGGTACTGTCGGCACGGCCATATACGATCTCGGCGGCGGTATGATGGGTGACCGCATAGTGGAGCTTATTCTGCACCGTGGCGAAAAACTCCTTTGTGATGGGGCTTTCCACATCGTAGTCGGCGCTGCACTGAGAATAGATGTCCGTGATTTTCTGGTAGAACCTTCTCTCGCTGGCCCGGATGTCCCGGATACGCTCCAGTTGTTCATCGAAATAATCCTTGCCGAAAAAGTTCTCCGGCTCCCGCAGCCGTGCGTCATCCATCACATAACCTTTGATGATGAACTCTTTCAATACTCTGTTCGCCCAAATGCGGAACATGGTCGCCTTTTTGGAGTTCACACGATACCCCACAGCGATAATGGCGTCCAGATTGTAATAGTTGGTCTGATACCGTTTTCCGTCCGCCGCAGTTGTTTCCATTTTGGAAACAACTGAATCCTCGCTCAGTTCGCCGGATTCAAAAATGTTTTTCAGATGTTTGGAAATAGCCGCTTTCTGCACCTCGAACAGCTCTGCCATTTTTGCCTGTGTCAGCCAGAGGTTTTCCTGAAAGAGCAGGATTTCCACCCGCACTTCTCCATTTTCGGTCTTGTAAAAGAGGATTTCTCTGATTTCATACGGGGTCAGTCCCTGTTCCTCACTCATTCCTCGTCACCTCCATCCGTACGGTTCTTTCCCCGGCTCTTGTAGACATTGTACTGGTTCTTGCACCGTGGGCTGCAAAAGGCGGCGTTGGACCGGCTGCCCAGGAACACCTTCTGGCAGTGCTTGCACAGGCGCAGGGGCTGGTCACCGTCCACCAGCATGAAGCTGAACATCATCTGGATGCCCAGCAGCAGGGAGTGAAAATCCCAATAGATAGTGGGTCTATCCAGAAGTTCAATGTGGTAGTTGGGAGCAATCCCACCAAATGCAGCCATAGCTTTGCGGTACAGCCCCCTTGCGTCCTCGTCGATGGAATCATAGTCATTGTAGTACAGGATGGCGGTGGTCAAGGTAAAGGCCCAGTCCTTGAACTGCTGGGCAACCCAGTCATAGGGTTCCGCATATTCCCGCTGGAAGCTCATGTTTTTCGCCATCGGCTCGTCCATGAAAGTCATGGTCAGGGCAACCATTGTCCGGTCACCCGACACATTCCATGTGGATTCAATGCCTTTCTTCACCAAGTCCAGCTGGTCAAAGGGGTAAAACAGGGACAGATATTTGTCTGTCGCCATGGATTCTTCCTTGATAAAGTGGTTTTTGGGCAGGTATACCGCTTCATAGTCCATAAAGGACGGTGTGGTAGGCAGGGCGGTCATCAGCCCCAGCAGGCCGTACCGGGTGATAAACTCCATTACCGCCTTTTCCACTTCTGCTTCCGGCTTGCGTCCCATCATCAGCATCCCCACATTCAGCGCATCCAGCACAATGTTTGGGACCTCTTTCAAAGGGTTGTAGACATCCGGCTTTGCGTTCTTGCCGGGGGTAATGTATCGCTTACCATCTTCCACTGTTTTCAGCTCGTAATGATCGTACCGCACCCAATGGGAACGGGATTGTTCAAATAAATTTTTCATCATACACGCCCTTTCTCCTTAATCGTCCCAATTATCAGGGGCGGTTTTTCTTTTTTCTGCGCTTGGTCTTGTTCTCCCGCCGGATCACGGCATCCTTGCCCTGTTTCTTTGCGATTTTCGAGTATTCCTCCAAAAACTGACGTTCCCGCAAGGTCAGGCTATGTTCCGGTTTGCCGCACAGATGGTCATACATCTGGCGCTGCAATTTTTTGTGGATGGTTTTCCGCAGCTTTCGGATGTTGCGGTCAGACTGCCCACGCACAGCGGCAAGCCGGGTAGAGCTGTATAGGCGCAAAGAGAGAAAATACAAAGCTTCCTTGTGTTCCTCGCTTAGTTCCTCCACCATGCGGGAAATAAAGGGATCAGCGGTCAGGTTGTGCATCTCATAGGGGCAGTCAAACAGGATGTCCAGAAAGTTCCCGGCCATCAGCTGCCGGTATGCGGGGTTGTTCATCCAGCGGGGAATGAGCTTCGGTTCCGGCACCGCCTGATATTCCAGCGGCACATCCCCACGGAGGTTTTCGTGGTCCCGTTCCCGGCGCTCCCGGTTCCGGTCCAGCTTGTTCCATTCCTCCACCACGACCCGGAAGTCCTTTTCGGTGCGGGCTGCTTCCTCCAGCCGACGCATGGCTTCGGCCCGCCGCTCCCGTTTCAGCCG
>ENA-OPAQ01001771-OPAQ01001771.1-human-gut-metagenome-genome-assembly--contig:-NODE-1771-length-12229-cov-2.117628_pt1 | contig 12229 bp, 10 predicted proteins | sample MGYA00241058_ERZ501432 | MGnify/ENA primary metagenome ERZ501432 (study PRJEB25962, sample SAMEA2042570) | human gut metagenome | biome: human gut; feature: human-associated habitat; material: faeces... | reverse complement strand
GAAAAAACACGCGGCTGGAGCTGCCGCGGCGGTCACATCACCGCATTCAACAGCTCTCTGCAGAAGAAGATGGGCATCGATATCGATGCAGCTGAGATCGTTCGTCGCCTGGTTGCTTGGGGCCAGGGCAGGATGGATGAACGCCTGCTTTGGATGTTTGCCAGAAAGTGCGGCGACTGCATGGATTGGGCCATCGACATCGCAGGCAAACACGACACAAACGTGACGCTGTGGGAAGGCTACTACAAAGGTCCGACATACACCGAGTTCCCCGTCACGCACTTCTTCTATAACAAGAACATCAATCTTGACTATACCTATGGTAACTCGGAAGGTATCGGCAATGTCGCGCTCATGCCCTGCTTTGAAGAAGAACTGAAGAAAGCCGGCGTCACACTGATGTACCGTACTTCTGCCGTTCAGTTCCTTCAGGACGCGAACAAGCGCGTTACCGGTCTTATCGCCGGCAGACCGAATAACTACACACAGATCAATGCCGCAAAAGGCGTTATTATTGCAACCGGCTGCTACGGCTCCAATGAAGAAATGAGAAAGGCTTTTGCTCCGTATTCTCTGCATGCCGACGCTCAGATCTACTTCCCGACCAAATCCAATACCGGTGACGCTCACATCATGGCAATGCAGGTCGGCGGCGTGATGCAGAAGAACGATAATCATGCCGCAACCGTTCACTTAGAGGCCGGCGCCGGCAGCTATGGCTTCCTGCATGTGAACGCCAACGGCGAACGCTTCATGAACGAAGACGTCAACACGCAGTCCAAGTCTTGCTCCAAGGAGCTTCAGCCGCACGGAATTGCATGGACGGTCTACGACTCCAACTGGACACAGGATGTGAAGAAACAGGTTGACGGTAACCTCGCCGGCGGTCTCTTCTACGGACAAATGTGGCAGCCTTGGGGCAACGGCTGGAACGTTGAAATTGAAAAGGCTTCCCAGGCGCAGCACATCAAGGACGGCAAGGTTGTCGTTGCCGATACACTGGATGAACTTGCTCAGAAGATGGGCGTTCCTGTTGAAGCCTTTAAAGCAACCGTTGCCCGCTACAACGAATTGGCAGCTAAAGGCCATGACGATGATTTCGGCAAGCGTCCCGAACTGCTAACACCGATTCAGAAGGGCCCGTTCTATGCCGGCCGTCTTGTCAGCACGCTCTTGGCTATGTCCGGCGGTCTCCATACCGACCCGAGCCTTCATGTCTTAGATAAGAACGATAAGCCCATCGAGGGGCTCTATGTTTGCGGCGCGGCCGCCGGTGATTACTTCGGCTCCGGTGACTATCCGACAATTTGCCCGGGTATGAACCATGGAAGAGCTTTGACGTTCGGACGTTTGGCAGGCGTTATGGCCGCCGGCGGTGACATCGATAAGACAGTTAAGTGATTTTGAGACTTGGGCGCCGGGACACGTCTCTCGGCGTTTTATAAAAACCAAAAGCGAAAATCGGATCTCCGGTTTTCGCTTTTTCAACAGAGGCTCTTGAAACGGATTGTTCTAAGAGCGCTCTCAAATATTTTTTCGGTTTAGTACCGATGGTAGCCGCGGTGCGGCATTCTCTGCTGAGGTTCTGCGCAAGGATATTGCGGATATGCAGAATTGTCATACCGATGGGGGCCGTAGTAGCCGTCGGAGGCGTACGGACGATGGTCGTTGTAATAATGGCCGTGGTGCATACAGCCGGCAATGAAGGGTAACGACAGCAAAGCAAGGACGATTGTAAAACGCTTCATAACGATCTCCTTAGAACAACTTCTTCCAATCTAAACGATCTTGTGTTTGTGACAAGTGTTAGAGCCTAGGATTTCTACTTAAGCTAGTAGTATCTCTGTCTTTGGTACAGACGGTTTCCTGCCTAGGTGTGAAGGCTTCCATTTGCTAAAATCAACAAAATAGGCTCGGTGCGAGCAGAGGCTAGGAAGCTTCGACTCAATCCGGCTGTTCCATTAACGAAAGGAAGTCCGATGGCCTTAAAAATTTACAATACGCTCTCTCGTAGCGTGGAGCCCTTTAAATCCATTACACCCGGAAAAGTCGGAATGTATGTATGCGGCGTTACCGTCTACGATGACTGCCACATTGGACACGGAAGAACATTTATCGCTTTTGACGTGGCAAGACGCTGGCTTCAGGAGAGCGGCTACGACGGCAAATTCGTCCGCAACGTAACGGACGTTGACGACAAGATTATTAAACGCGCGGCAGAACGCAAGATTCTGCCGTCCGAACTGGCAGAAACCTACACCAAGCGTATGCAGGAGGATCTCGAAGAACTCGGCTGCCTGCCGCCGAGCGTTGAACCGAGAGCGACTCAGTACATTCCTAAGATGCTTGCCCTGATCGAGAAACTCGAAGAAAAAGGCTATGCCTATCAGGATAAGAACGGCGACGTCGATTTCTCCGTTCGAAAATTTAAGCCTTACGGCGCTTTATCCGGTAAGAAAGTCGACGAACTGCAGCCCGGAGAACGTGTCAAAGTCGAAGAAGCAAAACAGGATCCGCTGGACTTTGCACTTTGGAAGAGGGCTAAACCCGGTGAACCTGAGTGGGATTCCAAATGGGGCAAAGGCCGTCCCGGCTGGCATATTGAATGCTCGGCAATGAGCTGCGATCTGCTCGGAGAAACGTTTGACATCCACGGCGGCGGCCCGGATTTGATGTTCCCGCACCATGAAAATGAAATCGCTCAGAGTGAAGCCGCCAACGGCAAGAAGTTCGTGAACACTTGGATGCATTCTGGTCCGCTGCGCGTCAACGGCGAGAAGATGAGTAAGTCTCTCGGCAACTTCTGGACCATCCGTGATGCCTTAAAGGAAACCAATACTCAGTACGGCGACAAAAACGGAAACGAAACGCTCCGTTTCTTCTTACTGCGCTCCCATTACAGAAGCCCGATTGATTTCTCTTCTGCTTTGGTAGAAGACGCCCATCAGGCGCTGATTCGTCTTTATACGGCGCTTAAAAATACGTCGGCAGATGACAAGCCTCTGGACTGGAACGAAAAGTATGCCGCTCAGTTCAAAGAAGCGATGGATGATGATTTCAACACTGCCCAGGCTGTTGCCGTTCTCTTTGAATTGGCTAAGGAAGTCAATCAGACAAAGTCTCCGGAACTTGCCCGTCAGCTCAAAAAACTCGGAGGTGTGCTCGGTATTCTGCAGTTGGATCCGGAAGCCTTCGTCAAAGGCGCTGTGGATTCAGTAGACGAAGCCGCCGTCGAGGCTTTGATTGCAGAAAGAAAGGCTGCTAAAGCCGCCAAGAACTGGGCGCGGGCTGACGAAATCCGTAAGGAGCTCCTAGAGAAGAATATTGTCTTGGAAGATGCTCCGGGCGGCGTGACAACTTGGCGCAGAGCTTAATGCCTATGACAAAGCAAACCGGTAAGCCCGAATGGTGGGAGCAGGCGAAAAAAGAGCTTTCCGAGGCAGATCCTGTCATGGCAGAAATCATTAAAGCCAATCCCGAAGGGTACCTCGAAACGCGCGGGAACCCTTTCGAGACGCTGCTCCATTCCGTGATCGGACAACAGATCTCTGTAAAAGCAGCCGCTAATATTTGGGAACGGTTTGCTAAGTCCTGTAAGGAAATCAAACCTGAAATTATTAGCCGCAAACATCGCCGAACTTTGAGAACCGCGGGGTTGAGCGAACGTAAGATCGATTACGTTTTTGATATCTGTCGTTTCTTCATAGAAAATCCGGATGCGGCCGACGGCTTTCAGCATCGTTCCAATGAAGAAATCATTAAGGAGCTTTGCACGATTAAAGGTGTGGGCCCTTGGACGGCAGAGATGTTTTTGATCTTTGCGCTCGGACGCCCGGATGTTGCCCCGATGATCGATTACGGTTTCATCAAAGCCGTCGGTCGGGCCTACTTCCCGGAAATCGCATTTGAAGAGTGGTCAGCGGCTGACCGCAAAGAAGAAATGTCATCGGTGATTGCCAAATGGGGTCCATGGAAAACCGCCGGCACATGGTATTTATGGCGAAGCCTGAAGAACGGACCGATGCAGTAGTAAAGGAATAACATGGCAAAAGTCACCTACTTAGAATTTGAAAAACCCGTTGCACAGCTTGAGGAAAAGATTCAGGAGCTCCGCGATATGAGTTCCGGATCCGAGGGTCTGGATTTAACGAGCGACATCAACGGGCTAGAAAGGAAAAAAGTCAAACTTCTCAAGGAAATCTTCAATAAGCTTTCTCCTTGGGAGATGTCGCTTCTGGCTCGCCATCCGAATCGTCCGTACACGTTGGATTACATCAACATGATTTTTACGGACTTCCACGAATTGCACGGTGACCGTGCTTACGCGGATGATCCTTCAATTGTTGGCGGCATGGCTCGTTTCAACGGTGAGCCGGTCATGGTCATCGGACATCAAAAGGGCAGAGATACGCGCGAAAGAACCTTGCGTAATTTCGGCATGAGCCGTCCGGAAGGCTATCGCAAAGCGCTCCGCCTGATGCAGACAGCCGAGAAGTTCTCCATGCCGATCTTTACCTTCGTCGATACGCCGGGCGCTTATCCCGGCATCGGGGCTGAAGAACGCGGTCAGTCCGAAGCGATCGGTCACAATCTCTATGTGATGAGTCGACTGAAAACCCCGATCGTGGCAACAGTGATCGGTGAAGGCGGCTCCGGCGGCGCTTTAGCCATCGCAGTTGCCGACGTCGTACAGATGCTTCAGTACTCTACTTACTCCGTGATTTCACCTGAAGGCTGTGCTTCCATTTTGTGGAAGAGCGCGGCTAAAGCTCCGGATGCGGCAAAAGCCTTGGGATTAACAGCTCATCAGCTCTTGGATGTCGGACTGATCGACAAGATCCTGCCCGAACCTTTGGGCGGCGCTCATCGCGATCCTGAAGCGATGGCGCAAACCTTAAAGCGTTCTCTGAGCGATTCACTTCGCACATTGAAACGCATGAGTACGGAGGAGCTTTTAGAAGAGCGCTATAAGAAGCTTCTCAACTACGGAAAATATGCCGAAGTCAAAAAATAGTTCTTCAGAAAAGAAAGCTGTCCGCGGCATCACAACACGTGTCCGGGCAGCGCTTGAAAACACCGCCCGACAATTGCAGTTGTCAGCCGACGGGCTGCCGATTGCATCCGGTGAAAAACCGATCAATGTGGTTGTCGCTTTCTCGGGCGGTTTGGATTCTTCCGTCCTTCTTTACGCCGCCTCCCAGCTCAAGGGAAAGTCTTACGGCGAAATCACTGCGGTCCACGTCCACCACGGACTCTCAAAGCACGCCAACGAATGGGCCGAATTTTGCGCAGAACGCGCCAGGAAATACGGCGTGAATTTTGTACTCAGAAAAGTGACGGTGCCCTCCGGCGGTGCCGGCTTTGAAGCCGAAGCGCGTCAGCTTCGCTACGCTGTTCTTGAAGAAGAAGCAAAAAAGGCAGGGGCCGATGCAATCTTAACGGCTCATCATTTAGACGACCAGCTCGAAACTTTTCTTATCCAGTGGATGAGAGGCGCCGGTCCTGCGGGTCTTGCTGCCATGCCTCCGCTGCTTCGTAAAGACGGATGCACCATCATGCGGCCGCTGCTCGGATTTCAGAGGGCAGAGCTGGAACGTTTTGCCGAAATCCGCGGCATCAAATGGATCGAAGACGAAAGCAACGAAGATACGAAATATCTTCGCAACGCGATTCGACACAACATCATCCCCGAACTGGAAAAAATTCGTCCGGGATTCAAAGCGGCAGCTGCACGCAGCGTAGAACTGATTGCGGAAGCAGCAGAAACGCTCCGAGACGTCGCAGAAGACGACTTTAAACAGGCGTCCGAGAATGAAGGTAAATATCTTCGCATTGAAGATTTTTTGGCACTTCCTGCAGGACGCAGAGCTCGTGTCTTGAGACTGTGGCTGGACAGAGTCGGCTTTAAACCTTTACCGAGGGTCCGCCTCCTTGAAATCATTCGACAGATCAAAGAAACGACCAAGCAGAGTGTCTGCCTCTTGTTTTCCGATGGTTTGGAGATTCGGAAATACGGTTCCCGCCTAATGGTGACCGAACATGAAAAACCGGAAAGCGAAGCTGAGATCGTTCTCGAATGGAACGGAGAATCGGAAATCGACTTGCCGCAGTACAACGGAAAGCTTGTTTTCACACCGGCAGAAGAGGGCTTTAACGAAGGCTATCTGAAAGCGCAGCCGCTCTCGATTCGCCGGCGTTCGGGCGGAGAAAAAATCAAGATTCACAAATTCCGGCCCCGCAAGGCCCTCAAAATGCTCTTTCAGGAAGCAGGGATTCCTGAGTTTGAACGCAAGAACCTTCCTTTGGTTTGGCGCGGCAAAACCCTGATTTATGTGGGCGGTGTCGGGTCCGAAGTTCGCGAACAAGTGGATGATGACGGGACGCCGCGGTACCGAATTGAATTCATAAAAAATCCCGGCCTATTTTCTTAACAGACCGGGAACGGAAGAATTTCAAAAGTTTTTGTTAGTCGACGGTAAGCAGGGCTTCGGGATCATCGAACTCTGCACCGCTGGCCTTCTCGAAAAGCTCCAGCAGAGACTGAATCGTCAGCTCTTTCTTCTGTTCTCCCTTAACATCCACAACGACGCGGCCTTCGTGCATCATGATCAGACGATTGCCAAAACGCAGAGCATCGCGCATATTGTGCGTGATCATAAGCGTCGTGAGATTGCCTTCAGAAACACGTTTCTGTGTCAGGTTTAAGACTTTTTCAGCAGTTTTCGGGTCTAGTGCAGCTGTGTGTTCGTCGAGTAACAAAAGCTTTGGCGGGACCAGAGTTGCCATCAGCAGCGTGATGGACTGTCTCTGACCGCCGGAGAGCGTTCCGATACGAGTCTCAAGCCGATTTTCCAGTCCCAAATCCAGCTCTTTCAATGCCTCTTTGAATTCAGTCAATTGACTGCTTTTTGAGCTCCATTTGAGGGACAGGGGCTTGCCGCGGCGGCTGGCCATAGCAAGGTTCTCGGCAACCTGCATGTCTCCCGCAGTGCCTTTCATCGGGTCTTGGAAGACTCGTCCGATGTACTTGGCACGAACATGCTCCGGCATGCGTGTGACGTCAACCCCGTCAATGAGGATATGCCCTTTATCAGGATAGAAGACGCCTGCAATGCAGTTCATTAGAGTGGACTTGCCGGAACCGTTGGAACCGATGACTGTGACAAAGTCCCCTTCCTCGAGCGTCAGGCTCACACCGCGAAGGGCTTTTTTCTCGTTCGGGGTGTTCGGGAAGAAGGTCTTATGAAGATGAGTGATCTTAAGCATCGGCTTCCTCCGAACGCTTCATGATGGCGAATTTGTTTTTGATCAAAGGAAGAGAAAGTGCAATCGCAACCAGTACGGCCGTGAAGAGCTTGAGGTCATTTGGCGGCATACCGAGTTCCAAAACGATGGCGATCACGGCACGGTAAACCACAGAGCCGAGAACAACAGAGATCAGCCAATTCTTGAAGCTGCGGGTTCCGAAAAGCACTTCACCGATGATCACAGAAGCCAAGCCGATCACAATCGTACCGGTACCCATTCCTACGTCGGCAAAGCCGTTGCTTTGGGCAACCAGAGCACCGGAAAGCGCAACCAAACCGTTAGAGATCAGCAAGCCGAGAATGACCATGACGTTGGTGTTAATGCCTTGTGCACGGGCCATCTGAGGATTGCAGCCGGTGGCTCGAATAGCAGTACCGAGAACTGTTCCGAAGAACCAGTACATGATCGCCCCTACGATAACTGTGGCAACCAAGCCCACAATCAAGGTGGCAACGACCGAAGAAACACCGAAGAGATTTTCAGTCAGCGTGAAGACAGTTTCTGCGCGGAGCAAAGGGACGTTCGCTTTGCCCATGATCATGAGATTAACGGAGTAAAGACCGATCATGGTCAGAATGCCGGAAAGCAATGCGGGGATCTTGAGTTTGGTGGTCAGAAGTGCGGTGACCGTACCGCCGATGCAGCCGGCAATCAGCGCAATCAGCATGGCGAACCAAACGGAGTGGCCGGCGTCGATCAGGGTGGCGGCGACGGCAGCACCGAGAGGAAACGTGCCTTCAACGGACAAGTCCGCGATATCCAGGACGCGGAAGGTAAGGAAGACGCCGAGGGCCATGATGGCCCACAGCAAACCTTGAGAAACGGTGGATAAAACTAAATCTAACATTGTCAGAACTTTTGATTACTTAACCAGTTCGTGTTTTACGTCAGCCGGAATGGTCAAGCCGAGATTCTTGACGCTGGCTTCATTAAAGACAGTCTTGAAGTTCTTCTGATACTGGATCGGCATCGTTTCAGGTTTGGCTTTGCCTTCAAGGATCTCTGCGGCCATAGTGCCTGCGATCTTGCCGAGTTCGTAGTAATCAATTGCGATCGCAGCTGTAGCTCCGCCTTTGACTTCGCCGCCTTCACCGGCAAAGACCGGCAGCTTAGCTTTTTCTGTGATCTTGATCAGAGCCGGAACGGCAGAAGCAATGGTGTTGTCCGTCGGGGTATAGATAAGATCGACTTTGCCTACCAAGCTTTGAGCAGCCTGCTGAATGTCATTGACGTTGGAAACCGTAGCCTCGCGAACGCTGAGGTTGTACTTCTTGGCTTCTTCTTTGAAGATCTGAACCTGGCGTTCGGAATTGATCTCGCTGGAAGAGTACATCACACCGACGTTTTTAGCGTTCGGATAAATCTTAACGATCAGCTCGAGCAGGCTGTTAATCGGAGCCATATCGGAAGAGCCGGTGACATTGGTACCCGGCTTGTCATTGCTCTTAACGAGTTTGGCGATTTCAAAATCGGTCACGGCGGTTGCAACGATAGGAATCTTATTGGTCGCATTGGCCATTGTCTGAGCAGCAGGCGTTGCGATTGCTCCGATCAGATCTACTTTGTTGCCCGTAAAACGGGTGGCAATGTTGCGCAGGTTGGATTGGTCGGCCTGGGCATTCTGAAAATCAAATTTGACGTTCTTGCCTTCTACGAAACCCTTGGAGGCGAGTCCGTCGACAAAACCCTTGTTAGCGGCGTCCAAAGCCTGATGTTCGACAAGCTGAACCACACCGACGTTATACGTTTTAGCGGCAGGGGCCTGAGCTGCGGGAGCAGCTGCTTTTTTATCATCGCAGCCGGTAACGGTCAGGACTGCGGCTAGGGAGGCCGCAAGAAGGCAAAGACGAGAAATTTTCATATTTGTACTCTTGTTATGCAAATTTTTATAGAAAAAACGATAAATCCTATTCTATTTAAGAATGGCAAACGAAAAATCTTTTCTGCATAAAAAATCAGACCCGAAGGTCTGATTTGCAAAAAATATCTGAAAAATGGATTTTTAGAGAATCTTAGAGAGGAAATCCTGCGTACGTTTGTTCTTCGGATGAGAGAAGAACTCTTCAGGCGTCGCTTCTTCAACGATTAAGCCGCCGTCAACGAACATAACTCTGTCGCCGACTTCTTTAGCAAAGCCCATTTCGTGTGTGACCACCACCATGGTCATACCTTCTTTGGCAAGCGACTTCATAACGTCTAAAACTTCCTTCACCATTTCCGGGTCGAGCGCACTCGTGGGTTCATCAAAGAGCAGAGCTTTCGGGTTCATAGCCAAAGCACGTGCAATGGCAACACGCTGCTGCTGACCGCCGGAGAGTTCGTCCGGCATCGCGTCAGCTTTGTGCTCCAGACCGACGCGCTTGAGCAGACGCATGGCTTTCTCTTTGGCTTCCTCTTTGGATTTGCCGCGGACCTGCATGGGGGCGAGCATGATGTTCTGAAGAACCGTCATGTTCGGGAAAAGGTTAAATCTTTGGAAGACCATGCCGACTTCACGACGGATGGCATTCAAGTTGGCACCTTCTTCGAGTTTGATACCGTCGATGACGATTTCGCCTCCGCTCGGAGTTTCCAAGTGATTCAAGCAGCGAAGAATCGTACTTTTACCGCTTCCGGACGGTCCGATAATCACGACCACTTCTTTTTCTTTGATATCAAGGCTGATATCTTTAAGGACCGTCACATCTCCAAATTTCTTAGAAAGATGTTTGACGGAGATCATCGTTTTTGAATCTTTTTCTTCCATGATTATTTTCTCGTGCCTTTAGAGAAGCGTTTTTCAAGTAAAGCGACAAAGCGGGAAATGGCCAAGGTCATGATGAGGTACAAGAGAGCAACCACGATCCAGATCTCAAATGCAGCGTAAGTTCTGGAGATGATCAGCTGGCCGGTACGAGTCAATTCTTCGAAACCGATCACGGACACCAACGAAGAGTCTTTCAGCATAGCAATGAATTCGTTGCCGAGCGGCGGAATGATGCGCTTAAAAGCCTGCGGCATGATTACAAAGCGCATGGCCTGGAACCAGTTAAGACCAAGCGCTCTGGAAGCCTCCATTTGTCCCTTGTCGATGCTTTGAATACCGGCACGGAAAATTTCTGCCACATAAGCGCCGCTGTTGATTGAGCAGGCGCCGACGGCTGCGACGAACGGGTCGATTCGGTGTCCGATAATTTGAGGAAGAGCAAAGTAAACCAAGAAAATCTGAACCAGCAGAGGCGTACCTCGGATACAGTCAACGTAGACAGAAGCGAGTCCTCGTATGAGTCGGTTGTCAGAAAGTTTGGCAACGCCGACAAACATACCGATCAGTAAGCCCAATCCCACGGAAAGAGCAGTAATTTCGAGCGTGATACCGGCGCCCTTTAAAAGGAGCGGCAGGTTCTCCGTGATGATGCTCAGGTTAAGTTCCAAAGCCATTGTGATGTGATTTTCTCAGTGTTTAGATATAACAACAGGCAGGAACTGTGCATTCCTGCCCTCTCTTTCTACAGCGCAGTCAGATTAAGCTCCGAACCACTTCTTGTAGATTTTATCGTATTCTCCGTTCTTTTTAAGCGCTGCTAAAGCTTCATTTACTTGTTTTACAAGCGCTTTGTTTCCTTTTTTAGCGGCGATACCGTAGTACTCAGCTTCCATGATGTCACCGACCATCTTGCCTTTGCCGCCGTTGACGAGATAATAAGCAACGACAGGCTGGTCATTGATGACAGCATCAACGCCCTTGTTGTCGAGCTCGATGAACGGTTCATTGGCGTTGTTGTACTGTTTGACATCAGCACCTTTGACAGAGCTTGCCTTCGTGGCGCCTGTCGTTCCGATCTGTGCACCAATTCTCTTGCCGACGAGGTCATTGATGCTCTTGATGTTAGTTTCATCCGGACGAACCAAAACAATCAGACCGGATGTGTAATAAGGATCGCAGAAGTCGACAGCGTTTTTACGTTCTTCGGTAATGGACATTCCGGAGACAGCCAGGTCGATGTTGCCGGTAGAGAGCGCAGGGATCAAACCGTCGAACCCGAGATTAACGAGTTCAACCTTGTAACCCATCTGTTTACCGAGTGCTTTAGCCAGGTCGATGTCAAAACCGGTCAGGTCATTGGATCCTTTAGCCTGGAATTCGAACGGTGCAAATGTGGGGTTGGTACCAACGCGCAGAACCTTTTCTTCCTTGGCCGGGGCTGCGGCTTCTTTCTTATCGCCACAAGCTGTCAAGAGACTCATGGAGAGCATAGCCACAAGCGGAATGGCCAAAAACGAACGTTTTAACATTTAGACTCCTAATTCTTAAATGAGGTTAAATTTTTTAGGTGGTAATCCAATAACCCTAAGTCTAATTGATTAAGGTGTCAAAAGAAAAACAGGTGATAGATAAATGTTTCTGGGCGTGCTGTACGGAATACTCGGATGTTCCCTTTGGGGTTTTATTTACATCATTCCGCTGCTTTTACCTGAATATTCACCCGCGACCGTCGCGATGGCGAGATTTACCGTCTATTCGATCGGTAGTTTAGTGATTTGCTACTACTGCCGAAAGACGCTGGCGCTTCTCACAGCTTCGGACTGGGTTAAAGCTTTCTGTTTAGGATTTTTCGGAAACGCTGTCTATTACGTTCTTTTGACTAAAGGAGTCCGCTTGGCGGGGGTTCCGACCTCCGGCATGCTCATGGCCTTGATTCCGCTGAACGTTGCGCTGCTGACGAACCGGCCGGGGGCAGAAACGACTGTCGTTGTTCCCTGGCGCCGACTCTCTTTACCTCTGGCGATGATTTTGGTCGGATTATGGATCGGCAATATTGATGAATTCTCAGAAATCTCCGTTGCGACTTCTTCTGCCGAGTATTGGCTGGGGTTTTTATGCAGTTTCGGGGCGATGGCGTTGTGGACTTGGTTCCCGATTCGAAACAGTCAGTGGCTG
>ENA-OPAQ01001764-OPAQ01001764.1-human-gut-metagenome-genome-assembly--contig:-NODE-1764-length-12254-cov-7.072957_pt1 | contig 12254 bp, 10 predicted proteins | sample MGYA00241058_ERZ501432 | MGnify/ENA primary metagenome ERZ501432 (study PRJEB25962, sample SAMEA2042570) | human gut metagenome | biome: human gut; feature: human-associated habitat; material: faeces... | reverse complement strand
CCATTCGGGAAGCAATGAAAAGTGCTGAACCGGAAGCAATAGCTTTTTGGAAAGCGGTTGCACCGGACGGAAAAGAGCCGGCGATAGAAAAGGTCATAGCAATGATTGCTTTGAACGTTAATAATAGAATGTATAATTGAGGTGCTTCGGCATCTCTTTTTTATTATTATTTAAAAGAGTTGCATTAGGTGTTTGTAAAAAGTGACACCTTGATAGATAAAAGTTGCGAATAAATCTCTATATCTTGAAAAAATAGATTGTTCATAGTATAATATTAAATGAGTAACTGTAACCAAAAGGAACGGAGAATACGAAGGAGCGTTACAGATGAGAATAAGCTACAACAAACTTCAAAAACTTATGATTGATAATCAAATGAAAAGACAAGATTTAATGCGTGCTGCGGAAATTTCATCGTCTGTTGCAACAAAATTAAATAAGAATGAAACAGTATCCCTTGATGTGCTTATGAGAATTTGTAAAGTATTTCATTGCGATATTGGGGATATATGCGAAGTTATTTTGGATGAGTGAATTAAGGAGGTCTGGATATGGCAGGCAATGGTAAGCGTAATATGTTTAACGAGGCTACTCGTGTGCAAATGCCGGCAATGGTTCATCTCACGAGAATTGGATACACCTATTTTGGAAAGATAACCGAAGATATGGCTGGGACTATTTATGACCCGGATACGAATATCTTAATCAATGTTTTCAAGGAACAATTTGTTAAACTCAATCCCGAACATAAGGGAGAAGCAGAACAGATTTTGAAAATGATAAGGCAGAAACTGGATAACGACGACCTCGGACACAGCTTTTATAAAAGACTTTCTTCAGTTTCGCCAATCAGATTGGTGGATTTTGAAAATCCTAAGAATAATACATACCATTTTACTGCTGAATTTACCTGTAAGCGTGACCAAGATGAATTCAGACCGGATATTACTTTGTTTATAAACGGATTGCCACTTGTTTTTGTAGAAGTTAAGAAGCCGAATAATCACGGCGGTATGGTTGCAGAAAGCAAGAGAATGAATAATCAGAGATTTCCGAACAAGAAGTTTAGGAGATTTTTGAATATTACGCAGTTAATGATTTTTTCAAATAATATGGAATATGACACAATGGGCGGCATTGTTCCTGTTCAGGGTGCGTTTTACTGTACAACAGCGAGACAATCTGCACCATTTAATTGCTTCAGAGAAGAAAATCCAACCAACTTAGATATTGCACCATATAATAAAGAATTTCCATATAAGGATACAGATAAAGAAGTAGAACGCAAAATCTTATCTGATTTCAACTGTCAGGTTATTCATAATACACCTGAATACCAGACAAATTTGGATACATATACACCGACAAACCGTGTACTTACTTCTATGTGCAGTCCTGAAAGGCTACTTTTCATTTTGAAGTATGGCATTACTTATGTCCGTTTTCAAAAAGAGGTTGACGGAAAGATTGAGGTTACAGACCAAAAACATATAATGCGTTATCAGCAGATGTTTGCTGCCTTGATTGTCAGACAAAAAATTGATGAAGGTGTAACTTCCGGTGTGATATGGCATACACAGGGAAGCGGCAAAACAGCCTTGTCTTACAATCTCACATATGTTCTCTCAGATTACTTCAGTAAGCACGAGAAGGTGGCGAAGTTCTATTTTATTGTTGACCGATTGGATTTATTGAAACAGGCATCTGATGAGTTTGAAGCTCGTGGATTGGTTGTCAAAACTGCAAATTCCCGAGCTGAACTTATGGAACAATTTCGCACCAATCAGGCACAGGAGGGAAACTCCGGCAAGCCGGAAATAACAGTTGTTAATATTCAACGATTTGAAGAAGATAGAAAAAAAGTTGACTTACCTGCATACGCAACAAATTTGCAGAGAGTTTTCATTATAGATGAAGCACACAGAGGATATAAGCCGGAAGGCTCATTCTTAGCAAATCTTCTTGATGCAGATAAGAATGCCATTAAGATTGCGTTGACCGGAACTCCGTTGCTAAAAGAGGAACGAGAGTCGTGGAGAGTATTCGGAAACTATCTGCACACTTATTATTATGATAAATCTATCTTAGATGGATATACGCTGAAAATCATTCGAGAAGATATAGAAACTCAATATAAAGAGCGTCTTTCGGAAATCTATGAGAAACTTGAAACATTGGTTGAAAAGAAAGATGTTAAGAAAAATCAGATTGTTGAACACGATAATTATGTTAAAGAACTGCTCCGGTATATTATCACTGATTTGAAACGATTTAGACAAATTCAAGGAGATAATACTCTGGGCGGAATGATTATCTGCGAAACAAGTGAGCAGGCAAGAAAACTATTTGCTTATTTTGATGAAATCCAAAACGAACTTAATAAAACAGCTTCCTTAAAGAGCAATTTGAAAGCAGGACTTATTCTGTATGACAGTGATGATAAAGATACGAGAGATACTATTGTCAATAACTTCACGAAAAATATGACGGTAGATATTCTTATTGTCTTTAATATGCTGCTTACCGGATTTGACGCACCAAGATTGAAAAGACTGTATTTTGGAAGAAAGTTAAAAGACCACAATCTTTTGCAGGCAATCACAAGAGTGAATAGACCATATAAGGATAACCGCTACGGATATGTAATTGATTTTGCTGATATTAAGCGTAATTTTGATGAAACCAATGCAGCCTATTTGAAAGAACTTAATCGCTTCAACGACCCAAATGAAGTTGGAAAAGGTAATGAAATGGATACGTTTAAGCAGGTTATTGAAGACCCGCAGGAACTTATTCAGCAAATGCAGGAAGTGCAGCAGGTTCTTTTCAATTACACGACCGATAATGCAGAAGCGTTTAGTACCGAAATATCTACGATTGAGGATAAGCAAGAACTGCTGAAACTTAAAAAGATTTTGATTGCGGCTCGTGATTGTTGTAATTTGGTAAGAACTTTTGGCGATGATGAGCTGAAAGAAACTTTTGCAAGAATGGAACTGACAAAGTTGCCTTCTCTTATTTCAGAAGTTCAGCACCATATCGACAATATAAATCAAAAGGAACTCTTTGCAAGCGACGATACAACGAAATTGCTTGTAAATGAAGCTATGGAAGATATTACTTTCAACTTCAGTAAAATCAGCGAAGAAGAATTAAAAATTGTCGGTGGCAAAGAAAATGTTACTGAGAAATACAGAAAGACAGTTCGTGCTTTTACCCAGAATATTGACCCCGATGACCCAGAGTTTATGACATTGCAGGAAGCATTTTTGCTTCGCTTTAAGGAACACGGTTTTGAACCGAAAAGCATAACTGAGATTGAGGAACAGGGAAAAGAACTGGAGGAAATTCTAAAAAAATTGGATGAACTTCAGAAAAAGAATAATGTATTGCTCCGTAAATATAATGGCGACGCAAAATTTGCAAGAGTTCATAAGAGAATCCGAGAAGAAAATCTTGCTCGTAAAGCAGCTAATAAACAACCGATTGTTTCGGAATATGACGCATCAATTATGGATGTTTTGAAGTCTATTAAGTCTGATATAGACCAAAAGGTCTATGACCGAAACGACATATTGAAGAAAGACGCATATTTTGAACAAACGGTTATGACACAAATCAAATTAGGCATTGATAGGCTTGGTATAGCGAGTGCTCGTGATGACAGAAAATTTATTCAAAGTAGAATAACGAAGCAGTATCTAGACCAGTATAATCAAACTTATTCAGTTGCATAAAGGAGAACACGATGGCAGAAACAAAAACCATAAAAGAAAAAACCGTAGAGCTGATAGACGCATTGAAAGCGACTTGTCAGACTTATGGTATGGGAAACGACGGTAATGAATACAAGATTATTACACAGGTTTTCCTTTATAAATTTCTTAACGATAAATTCGGATATGAGGTAAAGAAAGTAAGTCCTGCTTTAAAGAATGCAGAAAAGTGGGAACTTACTTATGCTGAAATGTCAGAAGATGACAGGCTTGATATTTTTGATACATTATCATCGGATATTCCACGTTTATATCCGGAACATTTGATTGCAAATCTTTGGAATCAGCAGGCAAAGGGCGATTTCGACCTGATTTTTGACAGCACAATGACAGACATAGCGGATAAGAATATAGATATATTTTCTACGCAAACTGCGCAGAATACAAAGATTCCGCTTTTTGAAAAACTGACGCAATATGTAACTGATGATGCTGCAAGAGCACCGTTTGCCCGTGCATTGGTAGATAAGCTTGTTAATTTCTCTTTTGAGGAAGCATTTGAGCAGCATTACGATTTCTTTGCAGATATATTTGAATATTTGATTAAAGACTATAATACCGCAGGCGGCGGAAAGTATGCAGAGTATTATACTCCACACGCTATCGCAACGATTATGGCAAGATTACTTGTTGGTAAAGCAACTGATTTGCACAATATAGAATGTTACGACCCGTCGGCAGGGACAGGAACACTTTTGATGGCTCTTGCTCATCAAATTGGAGAAGATAAGTGTACGATTTTTGCACAGGATATTTCACAGCGAAGCAATAAGATGTTAAAACTTAATCTTATTCTGAATGGTCTGGTATCTTCTCTTGACCACGCTATTCAGGGAGATACGCTTGTTGCTCCGTATCACAAGAGCGACAACGGTACAGAACTCAGAACTTTTGACTATGTAGTATCCAACCCTCCGTTCAAAATGGACTTTTCAGATACAAGAGAGCGAATTGCTGCAATGCCAGTTCGCTTTTGGGCTGGTGTTCCGAAAGTTCCGGCGAAGAAAAAAGAGAGTATGGCGATTTACACCCTTTTTATTCAGCACGTTCTTAATTCCCTTAAAGCAAAAGGAAAAGGTGCGATTGTTGTACCTACCGGTTTTGTAACAGCGAAATCCGGTGTCGAAAAGAAGATATTACAGCATATTGTAGATGAACATATCGTGTATGGCTGTATCAGTATGCCATCAAATGTATTTGCAAATACCGGTACGAATGTGTCTGTCCTGTTCTTTGATAATTCCAAAGAAACAGAAAAAGTTGTGCTGATAGACGCTTCAAAACTTGGCGAGGAATACAAAGACGGAAACAATCAGAAACGCAGACTTCGTGATTTTGAAATTGATAAAATCGTAGATACTTTCCTTAATAAAGAAGTTGTTGATGATTTCTCTGTTGCAGTCACTTATGATGAAATCAAGGAAAAGAAGTATTCCCTTTCTGCCGGACAGTATTTTGATGTAAAAATCGAATATGTGGAATTATCGCAGGACGAATTTAATGCTCGTATGACAGCATATGCAGACAAGTTGCAGGAATATTTCACAGAGGGAGACAAACTGAAAACAGAGATTATGGAGCAGTTGAAGAAGGTGAAGTATGAATAAAGTTAAGCTGGGAGAAATACTAAAAATTAAACACGGATTTGCGTTCAAGAGTGAAAACTATGTTGATGAGAGCGAGTATGCACTTGTCACACTTGCGAATATTTCATCAACAAATAACTTCCAATTCAACAAAGATAAGACAACATTTTATGGGGCTTCATTTCCAAATGACTTTATCTTGAAAGAGGACGATTTAATTATGCCGCTCACAGAACAGGTTGTTGGATTATTTGGAAATACTGCATTTGTACCTAAAATGCAAGGAATAACTTTTGTACTTAATCAGCGTGTTGGAAAGGTTGTTCCTGTTGATGACAAGGCGGATAAATATTATCTTCATTATTTATTGGCTACGAATTTAGTGAAAGACCAACTTGAATTCAGAGCCAGCGGGACAAGGCAAAGGAATATATCACCCGATGATGTTTATGATGTTGAAGTGTTCTTACCGGATATTACTACTCAAAGGAAAATTGGCAAATGTTTGTATGATATAGAGAAAAAAGTGAATTTGAATAATGCGATAAACGATAATTTAGCTTCAATGGCTTACGACATTTATATGCACACATTTTTCTCCAAAAAGCCTAATGGTAAGCTAAAAGATATACTCATAGAAGCAGATAAATCATCTGTTCAGGTAGGCGAAGCAAAGCAATCTACCGGAGAATATCCGTTTTTTACAAGTGGCTCGGCTATTTTGAAATGGGATATACCATTTATAAATGGACGAAATTGCTTTTTGAATACCGGAGGTAATGCCGATGTCAAATTCTATGTTGGCGAAGCAGCTTATTCCACGGATACTTGGTGTATTTCTACCAATAACAATATGTCAGATTATTTGTATCTGCTTTTGGTATCAATAAAGCCTGAACTTAACCAAAAATTCTTTCAAGGAACAGGATTAAAGCATTTACAAAAACCATTATTGAAAGACCGACCTATTTATATTCCGGATTTTGAGAAACTCAAAACCTTTAATGAGCAGGTAAATCCTATGTTCAATATTATTTCTGAGAATACGAGAGAAAATCAGGCACTGATTACACTCCGTGACTGGCTTCTGCCTATGTTAATGAACGGTCAAGCCACCATTAGTGACTGATACGGTAAATTATCGTTTATCTTACTATTCATTAAAATTTTTTCATCAATCGCTGATAATAATTCAACCATTTTATCTTGTGCTATTTTATCAGGCACCTTAAAATCAAGGGATGTTAGATAATCAATATTTATATTATCCTGTGTACTTCCTGAAGCTGCATTCTGTATTGAATTTCTAATAAAATCAAATACATAATACATAAATTTTTCAGATGAAACTTCTTTATAAGCCTTAAAACCAACTACACTATCCGGAAAACACATAGGATAAGCAAGTAATGCTGTTTCTGCGATGTTAGCCGCAATCGTAATGCACAAAGTCTCTGCATCCCATAATTTGCTTTGTTGTAACCCAAATTCCCCGTATTCTTGAGTGTGATGCGTAATATATAGGTTTGCTTCTTTAATTTCACCTGTTTGTACTAATGGATACCCGCCACCCTCAAACAAGTTCTTGTCGTTCCTTGGACGGTGTGTTGATTTTCCTCTTGCAAATTCACCTAAATCAGAAAGTTTCATAGTTTTCCAATTTTTATTATATTTACTTTCGTTGTAAACCATCCTTTTCTCCTTATCCGATATATTTCCTATGTGCAATTTTTACATTGCTTTGTTTTACCATTGCATACTGCAAGGTCGTATCTATCTTCCTATGCCCCAAGAGCTGTTGCAGTTGCTCAATGGGCATTCCTTTGTCTATTGCCATAGTTGCAAGGGTACGCCTGAACTTGTGTGGGTGTACCTTGTGCAATCCTAATTGCTTTCCAAATTCTCTGAGCCTTGTTTCTATACCGCCGATTTTTAGCCTTTCGTGCGGTGCTTTCAGCGATACAAAAAGTGCCGGGTTATCATCGGTTCTGCTGTTTAAGTAATTCTGTAAGTGTATCTTTGTCCTTGCGTCAAAATAGACCACTCGTTCTTTGTTGCCTTTACCGAACACGATACATTCTCGCTCGTTAAAATCAATATCATTTCTGTTGAGCAACACCATTTCTCCGACACGCATACCCGTTGAAGCCAGCATATCAATCATTGCCAAATCTCTCGGCTCGGTGCAGTTATCTCTCATAAGCTCCAACGCTTCATCGGAGTATGTTTCTTTAATGTTCGTGCCGGTTTTGACCTTATGTATTCGCCTGACAGGACTTTTCAATATATAGTCCTCGTCCTCAAGCCACGAAAAGAAGCTTGAAAGAATACGGCGGATATTATCAATCGTAACCTTGCTTGATTTTTTCTTTTCCTGATACTCGGTCAGGTATCGCCTTATGTCGTCAGTTTCAATGTGCTTTACGCTTTTGCCGACGGTTGCAATCATCATTTCGATAGTTGCTTTGTAGTATTTAAGAGATTTCTCGGAACAGCCCTCAATTCGCTTTGCCGACAGGAACAGCTCCATATAGTCCTGCTCCGAGATTTCTTTTTCACTTTCATTTTTTGTTACCTCATAATCAAAAAGTGTATGTTGCAATACCTCTTGCAAGCGTTCTGTCTGTGCGTTATTCAAGAAAGGTAACATAGCCTGAACAACATCTGTAATTAAATTTTGTTTCATTAGTCAATTCTCCTTTTATTTAACTTAGAGAACGACTACGGAGTGGGTAGTCCCCTGATTTAACTCTCGCCACCCACAAGAGTTATGGGATGTATGTTAAACGATAATTTACCGTATCAGTCGCTGATGGTAGCTTGACCGTTCATTAGCATAGGTAAAAGCCAGTCACGGAGTTTCAATAATTGTGTATTTTCTTGCATATTACTATGAATAAGCTCCAAAGATTGCGAAACAATTTGATTAAACTCTCGCAACAATGATTGTGGTGGAATAGGAACAGGCAAGTTACTTAGTGTATCTTGACTCACATTCTGCAAAATTGAACCTCCTGTTTTGGTAGCGGCACTACCTTCTAACTGTTTCAGGTAGAACATTAAGTAATATTTATATATATCATCACAAGGAGTACAGCAGATAATAAATCCACAAAAAATAATATTGCTACTTGGTTTTTGCAGGATTCTTGTAGCTCCCGGTATACCACTTCGTGCGACGATAATACTGTTCTCAGACACACAGTACTTATTGCCTTGTTTTTGTGGAAGACTTATTTCATCCAAGTCATTTTCATTTAATATGAGGTCGGAGGAAGATATATTTCGTACATTTATTATTCTATACATTTTGTCTCCTTCAACACTCTTATCGTAGTTGATACCGTTGCGAAGAGAACATAACTCGCCAAATGATTTTATCTCCCAACCAGCTGGAATCTTACGTTTGATTTTATCATTCCATATCATCAGTCCTCCATCAGCCTTATACTGATGTTTGTCGTTATGAGGAAAATCAAACTGATTAAACCAATAATTATAAATATCTTTGAGTTGGTATGCTAAATTATCGTTTAGAACGGAAATCACAGAAAGGAGCATAGAATGATGGCAAAGCAAAAGACCTATATCGCAATCGACCTGAAATCATTCTACGCTTCTGTGGAATGTAAGGAACGAAATCGCGACCCATTGACTACAAATCTTGTGGTTGCGGATAAAAGCAGGACAGAGAAAACTATCTGCCTTGCGGTATCTCCGTCATTAAAAAGTTATGGGATACCCGGTAGACCAAGATTGTTTGAAGTTGTTCAAAAGGTCACGGAAGCAAATAACAACCGCAGATGGAAAGCACCAAACAGAACATTTACCGGTTCTTCCGATGACAAGGCAGAGTTGGATGCAAATCCTACATTGGAGATAGATTATATCGTTGCTCCTCCTCGTATGGCATATTATATGGAGTATAGCACAAGAATTTATAATGTTTATCTCAAATATGTTGCACCAGAGGATATATTTCATTATTCAATCGACGAAGTGTTTATGGATGTGACTGATTATCTGAAAACCTATCGTATGACTGCAAGAGAACTTGCTATGACGATGATACAGGATGTCTTGAAAACAACTGGTATAACTGCAACCGCAGGAATCGGTACGAATATGTATCTCTGCAAGATTGCGATGGATATTGTGGCAAAGCATATCGAGCCAGATAAGAACGGTGTGCGTATTGCTGAACTTGATGAAATGTCATACCGTAAGAAACTATGGAGTCATCGCCCGATAACCGATTTCTGGAGAGTCGGAAATGGTTATGCGAAGAAGTTAGAGGAACACGGACTTTATACAATGGGCGATATTGCAAGATGTTCTATCGGAAAGCCGAATGAACTGTATAACGAGGAATTGCTGTACAAGCTGTTCGGTATCAATGCGGAACTGCTCATAGACCACGCTTGGGGATATGAGCCTTGTACAATGGAGCAGGTCAAAGCATATAAGCCAGAAACAAACAGTGTATCTTCCGGTCAGGTGTTGCATTGCCCTTATGATTATGAAAAGGCAAAGTTGATTGTAAAAGAAATGACCGACCAAATGGTGCTTGATTTGGTGGATAAAGGAGTTGTAACTGACCAACTTGTGTTGACAATCGGCTATGATATTGAAAATTTAAGTAATTCGAACCTAAAAAATCAATACAAAGGCGAGATTACGATTGACCGATATGGACGCAAAGTTCCAAAGCACGCACACGGAACAGCAAATCTGAAGAAAAAGACGTCCTCTACTCGATTGATTACCAATGCTGTGATGGATTTATACGACAGAATAGTTGACGAGAATTTACTTGTCCGCAGGATAACAATAACAGCAAATAAACTTGTAGATGAAAATTCTGTCAAACAGGAAGATGAATATCAGCAGCTTGACCTGTTTACCGATTACGAAGCACTGAAGAAGAAGCAAGCGGAGGAAGAAGAAAAATTGGAACGGGAAAGGCGTATGCAAGAAGCAATGCTTAGTATCAAAAAGAAGTTTGGTAAGAATGCTGTGTTAAAAGGAATGAACCTTGAAGAAGGTGCAACCGCCAAAGACCGAAACGATCAAATCGGCGGTCATAAGGCTTAAACAAATCTAAATATGAAGGAGGAATATTTCAATGAGCTTTTTTGAAAATACTCGTAAGCCACAAGGATTCGGTGGAAAATTGATGACAAAGATGATGAACAGCGGCCACTACAGGCTATCACAATGGGGGTTCTCGAATATCTCTGTAAATCCGGACGCTGAGGTGCTGGATGTTGGCTGCGGAGGTGGTGCAAACATTGCGGTCTGGCTGAGCAAATGCAGGAATGGCCATGTGACAGGATTGGATTATTCGGAGGTTAGTGTGTCAGAATCTGGAAAATTGAACGCTGCCGCTATTCAACAGGAAAAATGCAAGGTTATTCAGGGAGATGTATCTGACATCCCATTTCCAGATGCAAAATTTGATTATGTCTCAGCTTTTGAGACGGTTTACTTCTGGCCAGAATTGAAAAAATGCTTTTCTGAGGTAAATCGTGTTCTGAAAGACGGAGGAACCTTCCTAATTTGTAACGAGAGCGACGGAATGAATGCCTCAGACGATAAATGGACAAAGATAATTGATGGTATGAAGATTTATAATTGTGATCAACTTGTCACCGCTTTAAAAGAAGCAGGTTTTATGGAAATAAAACCATATGCAGATGCCAAAAAGCATTGGCTTTGTATTGTGGCAACAAAATAGATAAATATACAATTTGTAGAATTCAAAAATTTAATGTGAATTGAAATTTGCGTGGAGGAAAAGGTTGAAAGAGTTTTTAAAAGAAACCCATATGCTAGATTTTAATGATTCCAGAATTCAATCACTAATAGAGAATAGAGGCTGGAAGGATCTGGAGCAGTTTGAATGCATTAAAGCCATATATTTATACGTTAGGGATGAGATTTTATTCGGCTACAATATTGATGACAGCATATCTGCATCCAAAGTTTTAAGTGATGGATATGGTCAATGTAATACAAAAGGTACTTTATTTATGGCGTTGCTTAGGGCATGTAAAATACCATGTAGGGTGCATGGGTTTACAATAGATAAGCAATTGCAAAAAGGAGCAATGACAGGAATTGTTTATAAAAATGCTCCGCAGAATGTTTTTCATAGTTGGGTTGAAGTGTACTTAGATGATACATGGTATGAACTTGAAGCATTTATTTTAGATAAGAAATATTTGAATAAGCTGCAAAAAATAAATAGCCAATGTTCTGGTGCATTTTGTGGTTATGGTGTGGCGGTAAAAGATTTTCAGAATCCAGTGATTGATTTTGAAAGAAATAATACTTATATACAAAGTGAAGGAATCAATCAAGATTTTGGAATATATAATTCACCAGATGAGTTACTTACAGAGCATCATCAGGAAATGTCGATAGTAAAAGCATTTGCATACCGTCATTTCGGTAGACATCTCATGAATAAAAATGTTAAGAGAATCAGAGATGCGAAAGTTTAAAAATAATGCTTAGTGGCAAAATCCAGTTTGCCGAGTAAAGGAGGTGCTGCAACAGATGGACAATCATTCTTATGATGATATAATCAATCTTCCACATCCGACATCAAGGAACCATCCTCGTATGTCGCTTCACGACAGAGCAGCACAGTTTGCTCCTTTTGCGGCACTTACAGGACACGATGCAGCTATTAAGGAAACTGCAAGGTTAACGGATGAACGGTTAGAGTTGAGCGATGAGGTCATTATGAAATTGAATGACCAGTTAAATATGATTAGAGATAATATCGGCACAGAACAGGAAGTATCAATAACTTATTTCGTGCCTGATGACAAAAAATCCGGAGGAGCATATCTCACGCATTCCGGCATAGTGAAAAAGATTGATG
>ENA-OPAQ01001755-OPAQ01001755.1-human-gut-metagenome-genome-assembly--contig:-NODE-1755-length-12310-cov-3.515381_pt1 | contig 12310 bp, 9 predicted proteins | sample MGYA00241058_ERZ501432 | MGnify/ENA primary metagenome ERZ501432 (study PRJEB25962, sample SAMEA2042570) | human gut metagenome | biome: human gut; feature: human-associated habitat; material: faeces... | reverse complement strand
ATGTTATATAAGAGCACTCTGACAGCATAAGATCTGGAATTTTCAGAGCGTTCTTTTTGAAGAATGACCATTTTTTCTCCCCATTTCCTTAATAATATACTAGTATACTATCAAATAAAAACTTTTGCCAGATAATTTTTAAAAATCAAAAGTAAAAACAATTTTGCGGATGGAAGGATCTCTGCCTGAATTTTATGGGAAAAGAGATCTGCAGCATATTTCCCTCGCTTAAGCTTCCTGCGCTTTTGTAAGCGGAAATGTATGCGAAATAGAATTGTTCAGGTCAAGAGTACCTTCTTTGATCATATCAATTGCTTTTCCGAACATTTTATTCTGGAGGCGGGAACCTCTCACATCCAGCTCTTTGGAAGTGATCAGGAACTGGTTTACTTCGGTCGGAGCGGTGGAAAATCCCATAGTAATAACACGTCCGGCATTACCGGTAGCCTGAAGCAGTAATAAGAGGGAATTTTTCACGCATGCGGCATCGATAGAGACGGTGGCGCCTCTGCCGTGTGTGTATTCTAACACCTTCGCCTGAAAATCTTCAGTTGCGGCATTGATCGTAAACTGTGCGCCGTGTTCTCTGGCTTCTGCGAGTTTGTCATCCATAATATCTGCTACAATGATATGGTCGCAGATTGTATGTGCAATTTTTAAAATTGAGCTTCCAAGTGCGCCAGCACCATAAATAAGAAGCATGTCGTCTTTTTCAAGTTCAGCACGGGTGCAGGACTGGATAGCGATGGTAGTCGGCTCGATCATAACGGCATCCTGATCGGAGAGTGAATCCGGAAGAAGATAGCAGTCAGATTCTGGAACTGCGATATATTCGCGGTAGCCACCATCAATATGTACGCCTCTTACTTTGAGGTTGTCACATACATTTCCACGGTTTTTGGAACATGGGTAGCAGTGACCACAGCTTGTTACCTGATTGATGATAATGCGGTCGCCTATTTTTAAAGAAGAAACATTATCTCCAACCTCTGCAACGACACCAACCATTTCGTGTCCGATAATACGCGGATAAGTAGCTGCAGCATTGGTGCCATGATAAATTCCAACATCAGATCCGCAGATTCCCGCAGCGGTCATTTTTACTAATACATTATTTTTAGGATCAATAACTGGTTTTTCAACGTCAATTACTTCTAATTCATTTGGTTTTACAATTTGTACGGCTTTCATAATAGTCTCCTTATCTTAATTTGAAATAGATGATTGATTATTTAGGAATGCCACAAAACAACTTACATACTAGTATTCTACATAAAAGAAAAAAGAAGTCAATAAAAAAGAAAAAAACAAAGTAATATTATGTAATATGCATAAAAAACAGGATGATAATATGTTAAAATATACATATTGAAAAAAATAAGCAAATGAACTATCATACTAGCATACAAACAAAACGCCAGAAACAACTTACAAACATTTCATTTAGGAGGAAAGTGATTATGGGACTTGCAAAGGCGATTAAAAGAGGCGCAAGTGCATTACTGATCGGTTCAATGATGACAGGACTTTTTACAGGCTGCTCAGCGACCGGTGAAAACAGTGGAGGTAAATTAGTAAAAATTGCGGTCTGTGTATCAGATCAGACACCAGCCGCACAGGCATTGGCAGATGTGTTCAAACCGATGGTGGAAGAGGCGACCGATGGACGTTATGATATCCAGATTTATAATTCCGGTGTACTTGGAAGCGAAAAGGTAACATATGACTATACGAAAAGTGGAATCGTGGAAATGTGCGTAGTCGGAACAACCATGTGGTCTGAAACACCGAAAATGTCTATCCCGGATTTCCCATTCCTGTTTGACAGCGTAGAACACGCAAGAGTGTGCTATCAGGGAGAACTTGGGGAATATATTGCAGAAGACCTTGAGAGTACACAGCCATTGAAGCTGCTTTCCTGGTATCCGAACGGAGCCAGAGAGTTTACATCTAATAAGAAGCTGGAAAGCCTTGATGATTTCAACGGACAGAAGCTCAGAATGCCAAATAATCCAATTCATGTGAAACTTGCCGAAAGTCTTGGAGCCAACGTTGTTATCATGGATATGGGTGAAGTGTTTACTGCATTGGAGCAGGGAGTGGCAGATGGACAGGATAATCCGCTTGCTACGGTAAAGACAGAAGGCTGGTACGAAGTTCAGGATTATGTTTATGACACAAATCATATCATTTCATCTTTGGAATTATTTGCAGGGGAGGAGTTCTGGAACAGCTTGAGTGAAGAGGATCAGAAAGCATTTGAAGAGGCTTCACAGGCAGCGTCAGATTACGCATGGGATTTATATGAGGAGCAGCTTTCAGATGATAAGCAGTTTATGAAAGATAATGGACTGGTCGTTACAGAACTTTCCGATGAGGACAGAGAAGTGATGAAAGAGAAAATACAGCCGGTTTACGATTATCTGAATGCACAGTATGACTGGGTAGATGATGTCAGAAAAATGGTAGATGACATTAAAGTAGAGTAAGGAGAAGCAGACTATGAACAAATTAGTAGATAAGCTATTTAAAGGTATTGATTATTTTACAGGTATTCTTACCGGCTTAATGGTGTTCTTTGTATTTTTAAATGTTGTACTTCGAACCTTTTTTAATGCCGGGCTGACATGGTCAGAAGAACTGGCAAGATACCTTTTTGTATACGTTACCTATATCGGAGCAATCAGTGCAATGCGTGCTAATGCACATCTGGGAGTGGATACACTCATCAGCAGAATGAAGCCGCAGGTGCAGATGGTAATGTATATTGTTTCCCAGACAATTATTGCGATCTTAATGATTATTTTAGTGTGGGGTTCTGAAAAAATGGTGGCACAGAATACCGCCTCAAGAACAGCAGCACTCGGAATCCCATATTCTGTATTATATTTTGCTGGAATCATCACAGGCGTGGCAATTGCGATCATGGCGGTGATAAACATCGTCCATGCGCTGAAAAATCCATCTGAAATATCAGAGATTGTTACGATGAGCACTTCGGATGATGATGAGATCGCTGCAGAGGCAAAAGATGGTGCAGAGAATCTTTCGGATGAAGAATATGCAAGAAGACTGAGAGAAGAGGGAGGAAAATAACATGACATTAGTAATATTTTTAGCTGCCCTGATCGGTGGTATGCTGATTGGACTTCCAATCTGCTTCGCACTTTTATTCAGTGGTGTTTGTATGATGTTATATCTGAATGGCTTTAATGCCCAGATTTTATCACAGAATTTATTTTCTGGTGCAGATTCCTTTTCCATGATGGCAGTTCCGTTTTTTATCATGGCAGGTGAATTTATGAACCGCGGCGGTATTACAAAGCGTATTGTAAATGCAGCGAATGCGATTATCGGACATGTCCGCGGCGGACTGGGCTATGTTGCAATCATGGCAATTCTCTTATTTGCAAGTATGATCGGATCAGCTGTTGCTTCCACTGCATTCCTTGGAGCGATCCTCATTCCTATGATGGTACGTGCCGGTTATAAGCGTGATACCTGTACCGGACTGATCGCAGCAGGAAATATTTTATCGCCGATCATGCCGCCGTCTGTACCAATGATTATCTTTGGCGTGCAGGCAGGTGTTTCCGTTACAAAATTATTTATGGGTGGTATTGCACCGGCTGTATATTTATCAGGTGCTTTGTGTGTATTATGGTTCTTTATTGCGAAAAAAGACAACCTCGCAAAAGCAGAGAGACAGTCTGCAAAACAGGTTGCAAAAGCATTGCTTGACGGACTTTGGGCATTGATTCTTCCGGTGTTTATTCTTGTTGGACTGCGCAGTGGTAAATTTACACCGACAGAGGCTGGAGTTATCGCAGCAGTATATGCATTAGTGATCGGACTGTTTGTATACAAAGAATTAAAAATCAGCATGCTGATGGAATGCCTTGTTTCTGCGGCAAAGTCATCTTCTGTAATCATGTTTCTTGCTGCAGCAGCAATGGTATCTTCTTGGATGATGACAGTGGCAAATGTTCCATCCATTGTTACGGGAATTTTAGCACCATTTATTGAGCATCCAGTAGCATTAATGCTAATTATCTGTCTGATCGTGCTCCTTGTTGGAACTTCCATGGATGTAACGCCTACCATTATGATCCTGACACCTGTATTACTGCCGGCAGTGAAAGCAGCAGGAATCGATGTTGCATATTTTGGAGTGGTATTTATCTTAATGACGGTTTTAGGTTTACTTACACCACCGGTAGGAACAGTATTAAATGTTGCCTGCGGCGCAGGAAAGATCAACATGGAGAGAATGGTAAAATCGATATGGCCGTTCCTTCTGGCTGAGGTAGTGATATTACTGCTTATGGTTTTGTTCCCGTCTCTTGTGACGGTTCCGATGAACTTTTTCCTCGGATAAATCAGTGATTGCGGAGTTTTGATTCAGGTTAAAACTTCGCAGTTGTTTTTGAATATAACAGATAGAAATGGAGATCAGAAAAATGGAAATGACAATGAGATGGTTCGGAAAAGATTATGATACCGTCACCTTGGAACAGATAAAACAGACACGCTATGCAACCGGGATCATTACTACATTATATAATAAAATGCCGGGAGAAGTGTGGAATCTGGATGAAATTCTTGCAATGAAAAAAGAGGTTGAGGACGCAGGCCTTCATCTGGCAGGAATTGAGAGTGTCAATGTCAGCGATGCGATCAAGACAGGCGGAGCGGGCAGAGACCATGATATCCAGGCATATATTGAGACATTAGAAAATCTCGGAAAAGCAGATATCCATATGGTTTGCTATAACTTCATGCCGGTATTTGACTGGACAAGAACAGAACTTGACCGTGTGAGAGAAGATGGTTCTACGGTAATGGCATATAATCAGGATGCAATTGATAAAATGGACCCGGAGAAAATGTTTGATGCGATCAAAGATGACATGAATGGAACAGTCATGCCGGGCTGGGAGCCGGAGCGGATGGCAAAAATCAAGGATTTATTTGCATTATATAAAGGAATCGATGAGGATCAGCTTTTTGAGAATCTGAAATATTTTCTGGAAGCAATCATGCCGGTTTGCGACAAATATGATATAAATATGGCAATTCACCCGGATGATCCGGGCTGGAGTGTGTTCGGTCTGCCGAGAATCATTTCATCACAGGAAAAATTAAAACGAATGATGGATATGGTGCCAAATAAACATAACGGTGTGACATTCTGCATGGGCTCGTATGGAACAAACTTAAATAACGACCTGATCGCAACCATTCATATGTTAAAAGGCAGAATCCATTTTGCACATATCAGAAACCTGAGATTTAACGACGGAATGAGAGACTTTGAGGAGAGCGCACATCTCAGCGAGGATGGCACATTTGATATGTATGCTGTTATCAAAGCACTTTATGAAGATGGATTTGATGGACCGATCCGTCCGGATCACGGAAGAATGATCTGGGGAGAAAAAGCAATGCCGGGGTATGGACTTTATGACCGTGCATTAGGCGCAGCATATCTTCGCGGACTGTGGGAAGCTGCAAAAAAGGAAGGAGAGCAGAGATGAAACTGACATTACAGGGTTTGCAGGAAAAAGAACAGTGGAAAAACGCAGGAATCGGACTTCCTTCTTATGATATTGAAAAAGTGGCTGAAGAGACAAAACCCGGTGTGGGTACATTTTGGAGCCGGAAATATTTTCCGTATTTTTATCGGAGGGATCGCAGATACACTGATATCTTCCGGAGAGATGAAAAAAGGGATTACCTGTGTGGAAACGTTTGATTTCGATGTGGTAGATAAAATATACAGACCGTATGATAACCTCGTTTTAGCTGTGACATTAAAAGCCGACGGCTCAACGGATAAAAAGGGGCTAGGTTCTCTGGCAGAGGCAATCAAAGCGCAGTCAGAAGGGCCGGAGGAGTGGGATCGGTTAAAAGAAATCTTTTCCGATAAAAATCTCCAGATGATCTCATTTACCATCACGGAGAAAGGATATGCGTTGAAGGGAGTGGATGGAAATTATTTTCCATTTATTCAGAAAGATATTGACAACGGACCTGAAAAACCGGTGTCTGCAATGGCGGTTGTCTGCGCATTGCTGTACGAGCGTTTTCAGGCAGGAAAGGCTCCTCTTGCAGTAGTTTCCATGGATAACTGCTCTCACAATGGAGAAAAATTAAGAAATTCCATTCTGACCATGGCAAAAGAGTGGGAGAAAAAAGGATATGTAACAGGCGAGTTTGTAAATTACATTTCAGATGAAGATCAGGTGTCATTCCCATGGTCAATGATCGATAAGATTACCCCAAGACCGGCAGAATCCGTCTGCAGATCTTTGGAGGAACTTGGCATTGAGGATATTGCACCGGTCATCACTTCAAAAAATACATACATAGCGCCGTTTGTAAACGCAGAGGGACCACAGTATCTTGTGATCGAAGATCATTTTCCGAATGGTAGACCTGCATTAGAAAAGGCAGGCGTCTATATGACAGACCGGGATACTGTAAATAAAGTAGAGCGCATGAAAGTTACAACCTGCTTAAATCCACTGCATACAGCACTTGCAGTCTACGGATGCGTTTTAGGTTATACCCTGATCGCAGACGAAATGAAAGATGAGGAACTGAACAGGCTTGTCCATGAAATCGGCCCTGTAGAGGGAATGCCGGTGGTTACAGATCCGGGTATCTTATCACCGGAAGCTTTTGTGGATGAAGTTATCAATGTGCGTATTCCAAATCCATTTATGCCGGATACACCGCAGCGTATCGCAACAGATACCTCCCAGAAAGTAGGCATTCGCTATGGCGAAACGATCAAAGCCTATGTGGCTCAGTATGGGGATGCGGAGAAGTTAAAAGCAATTCCACTTGCAATTGCAGGATGGTGCAGATATCTGCTTGGCGTCGATGATAAGGGAGAAAAGTTTGAATTATCTTCTGATCCAATGCTTGCAGAATTAACAGCTGCCTTAAAAGATGTAAAATTTGGTGAGAAAGAATCCTATACAGGACAGTTAAAGAGTATTTTATCCAATGAAAATATTTTCGGCATCGATCTTTACAAAGCCGGTATCGGAGAGAAAATTGAAGAATTATTTGTAAAAGAAATCGCAGGCCCGGGCGCAGTGCGCAAGACTTTGAAAGAAAATCTGACAGATTAAACAAATCAAAAACTAAGCCAGAGGAAAAACATGAAAATTCCTCTGGCTTAATTTTTTTAAATCCCTTGACAGAATATAAGCAATCCGTTACTCTAAAAATGCGTAAAGCAAAAATCTTTTTGTATCAAATGAGTGAAATCATATATGCTGGATCGGCATGGATTCCCAATATCCACAACTATATAGCAAATGGTAAGTGAACATGAGTTTATTATTGAAAGAAAAATGCAGTACATAGTATAATAGAAGGAGAATATTATTGTTAGAAGAAAAAAGAAATAACAAACCAGATGTAGTATTAAAAAAGTATTGGGAAAACAAGGAACGGTTTTCAGATTTTTTTAATGCGGTTCTGTTTGATGGAAAAACGGTTATCAGACCGGAAGAATTAGAAGATTTAGATACAGATGAATCTTCTATATTGGAGCATAAAAATTATGCAGAAACACTGAAAGCTTCACGGGATAATATTGCAATTTGCAAGAAATCTACCAGATATGGGATCAATTTTGTGATGCTTGGGATGGAGAGTCAGGAACATATTCATTACGCAATGCCTATGAGAATAATGGGTTATGACTATGGAGCATACAAAAAGCAGTATGATAATAATGCAGTAAAGTATAAGAATGGCAAGGGATTATCTTCGGATGAATTTTTGTCTAAAATGAGAAAAACAGACAAATTTATACCAGTGATCACGGCTGTTATTTATTATGGTGAACGACCGTGGGATGGCGCAGTATCATTACATGGGATGTTAGATATTCCCAAGCAATTCAGTCGTTATGTAAATGATTATAAAATGATATTGATCGAGGCTGGAAATAATAATTTAAAGTTACATAATGTCAACAACAGAGACTTGTTCAATTTAGTGGGAATGTTGATCGATAAAAGGGAGACACCTGGAAAAAGAAAAGAGCAGGCGATTCATTATGTTAAAAAGAATCATGTCGATACAACTGTGATCAGGACAGTGACAAGTGTAATGAACAGTAAACTGGATTATCAATTATTGGAGCGGAAAGGAGAAAATGAAATGTTTACCGTATTTGAAGAGACATGGAAAGAGGGAGAACAGGCAGGAAGAGCGGAAGGAAGAGCGGAAGAAATCATTGCGGCAGGATATGAATTTGGTCTTTCAGAGAAAACCATTTTAGAACGTTTACAGAAAAAACTTGCAATAACTCCGCAGCAAGCCCAGGAATATCTTGCAACTTACACAAAAGAGACCGAGCAGCGTTGCTAAATTATAAATGCTGCGTCGTTTATTAGAAGAACTACTATAAAACCTCTGATTTTTCAAAAATTAGTTCTTTTTATAACACTTTATGTAACGCCCTGAATGTTATAGTTAGTATAACAAAAAGGATAAATATGTTTTTTTGCAGCCTTGGCAAAAGTGCAGCGAGATAAACATTAAAATGGAAGGAAGAGGTTTATACAGATGAAAAAGGAAATGATGGAAAACGCTACAGGCGTAAAATTAACCAAAAAAGCCAGCAAAAACGTGATCAGATCATTATCGGTCGGACTGGCAGCAATGATGGCATTATCTACTCCGATTGCAGCATTTGCTGAGGATGCAGATGGACAGAATAGCAGTGAAACAACACCGGAAGAGAGTACAACAACTGTAACAACACAGAAATCTGCAGCGGAACAGGTGGGAGAAGTTCAGAAAGCCGCTGAAGAAACGAGCAAAACAACAGAAGCAGCAAAGGATGCGGTAAATGCAGCAGTTGATACAACAATTGCGGATGACAGTGGCGCAGACCAGACAACAAAAGATGCAGCAGGCGTATTGGATGCTACCGCAAACGGAACATTCGAAGGCGGTACAGATGTGAATGTGGCAGAAGAAATAGTTGACAAAACAATGGATCGCATAAAAGATGCGTCAGATGCCGCAGCAGATACCGACGCAGCTCTTGATAAGGTAGATAAAAAAGCAGATGAGGCAAATACAATTGCGGATGATGCAAAGAAAGAGCAGCAGGAAGCACAAGACGCATTTGATAAAGCACAAGCCGGAATTGATTCTGCAACAGACATTGAGGATGCGAAGAATGCTTACGATCAGGCAGCTGGTATTGTAGGCGATGCACAGAAAGCGTATGAGACTGCCAAAGCAGCTTATGACAGCAAAGTAGCCGAATACAATACAGCGTTAGACGAGCTTAAGGCGGCACAGGCAGCTTATGATACAGCAGTTGCCGAAGCAAGTACCGAGGCAGCGGCAGCCGCAGCAAATCTTGCAGCAGTTCAGGAGAAAGCGAAGGCTCTTCAGGAGGCAGCAGAGGAAGCAAAAACAGCAATTCCGGAGCTTACCGATGCACAGAAAGCAGCACTTGAGATCATCGCTCTGGAAAAAGAACGTGCAGGGGATACCTCCACAAACTGGAGAAAAGAAGATGAGCTGTTCAAAGTGATCCTTAAGAATTACTACATTCCGGAACTTGCCAAGGGAGAACTTGTTGATTGCAAGTGGACCTGGAATCGGAATGATAACAAAAACTATTGTGAGGTGACTTACAAAGATGTGGCAGGTGACACACAAACCGTATATCTGAACTACAAGCTCAACGATACCCGCGATGATCTTGTTATTTTCGAGAAGGCAGAAGAAGTGGTTTCCTATGATGTGAAGGGCACAGACGGAAGCCTTGCATTCAATATCAATGCAGAGAACTTCCCGGCAGATAAGCTTCAGAATGATCAGGATACCGCAGTTTATGAGAATAACGGAGTGGTATACACAATCGTAAATATAGGTGGACAGTTCTATGTGGTCGACTCAGCTTCTAAGGACGTTGAGGTGAACGATAACTATAACAGTGAACAATATGAAACTTCCGGTGAGAAAAAGACCACCTACTCAGTGGATGAAAATGGAAAACTGGTCAAAACGGTAAAACAAAACGTTTCCGAGATTACATACACGGAAACTAAATTATCTTCTGATAAGACATATGACAATGTCGAGGCAGCAGAAAAGGATCTGGCCGATAAAAAAGCAGCATTGAAAGACGGAGATAAAGATGTCGAGACGTCCATGAGCGCAACAGCGACTGCAGATGTGACCGTAAGCCAGAAAACTACATTTACGACAACTATTGATTTATCGAAAATTGTTGTTGAAATGAAAAAAATCAATAATGATAACGATAAATACGAGAAGAAAAATGCCGAGATTGCAGCAAAGGAACTTTTTGCTAAATTCACCAACAAAGAGGCGTTAGAGAACCTGCTTGGCGGCGATTATAAGATCGAAAGTATTAATACAGATAATGCAAAAGTGAATGCTGTAGATAAGTACAAAAATACTTCCGGCAGATGGGTAGACTGGGGTGCAGATTCTGCTGCTTATAAAAACGTATTTTCAGGCACGATCGTTATTACTTATTCGCAGACAGTGACTGCAAAAGCAAACGCTGTGGAATCCAAGACAAATGCTGTAAATGCAGCAGACAATACGAATCTGGAAGCGTTAAAGGATCAGGCATATGATGCTGCAAAAGCAGATGCAGAAAAACTTCTTGGAGATGCAGTTTCCCAGAATAAGAAGATTAAAGACAACCTGAAAACGGGAGAACTGCATATTAACGGTTATGAAGGCTGGAATGGAAAACATAACTCCAACGTAGCAATCAAAATCCATTATGCCGATGACACATTCACAGAGGGAGAGAAGACAACGGATCAGGCAGTTGTTGACGAGAAGAACAGCTCCACAACCTTATCCGTTTCCTACACCGGAACTTATCAGCAGAAAAATTCCAAAGATCTTGGTGCGCAGACCGTGGAAACACAGAAATACAATCAGACTGCCAAGGCAGAGGAAAAAACAGCTTATACAAGCAACAAATATTATGATGAATATAAGAAAACAGGAGAAATCAATGAAGGAATCTGGCTCACCGGAAAAGATGATAATCGTTTCCCGGGACATGAAAGCTTAAAGAGCTTCTATGATTTCAAAGATGCAGCATTAAAAGCGGAGGCTGAAAGAGCAGAGAAAGTAGCAAAAGCGGATGCGATCATTGACGCAGCAAAGAATGCGGTGGAAAAAGTTGATAAAGCAAAAGCAGATGCGGACAGCTTAAAGGATAAGCTTACAGCACTTCTTGCAAGCCAGAACTACACAGCAGATCAGGTAAAAGAGTTAGAGGGACAGATCAGCGCGGCAGAGATAAAATTAAAAGAGGCAGAGGACATGGCAAAAGACCTGACAGATAAGTTAGGAATTGCAGGAGAAACACTGGCTGATAAGATCGCAGAACTCACCCCTGCACCGGCTCCGGGCGAAGGCGGTTCCACAACGACACCGGGTGGCACAACTACCCCATCCGGCACTGAAACGACACCGGGCGGCGCAACTACCCCATCCGGTACTGAGACGACACCGGGCGGCGCAGCCACAACACCTGCAGGCACTGTAACTACAGCAGCGGCTCCGGCAAGTGCAGCCACAATTGTTACAACAGCCACAGCAGCTGCAGCCCCGGTTCAGATCGCAGAGACACCGGTAGCACTTGCAGCAACTGCAACACCAGCGGCAGCAACGAGAACAGCAGCGGTTGCAAATACAAATGCCGCAGTTGATACAGATGCGGACGCTGACACAGATGTGACAATTGCGGACGAGGAGACACCTCTTGCAGCGAACGGAGCGCAGGAGAGCACGACAATTGGCGATGAAGAAACTCCACTTGCAGCAGAAGCTGGCGCAGTGAAAAACATGCAGCAGGAGAAAATGTCCTGGTGGTGGTTACTCATCATTGCACTTCTTGGTGTAACCGGCGAGGAAATGTACCGCAGAAATAAAAAGAAAAAAGCAGAAGCAGCTCAGAAAGATGAAAAATAAATTTTAACAGTAAGGCGCATCCAAACGGTGCGCCTTTTCTAAAACATCCGTTGCAAAAAAATAAAATACGGAGTATTCTGAAAACAGGAAAAATATGATCCGTAATTTGTATACAAGGAAACAAAATCTATGAAAAAAAAGAAAACACTCATAATTTGCATGCTTCTTGGCATAATGCTCCTGACTTCCTGCGGAAAAACAGATCATCAGGATCAGGCGCCAGTCGCCACGGAGCAGACATCCGGAGACAGCCGGCAAACGACAGAAGAACCTGCGGAAACCGTCGGCGGATCGGAAG
>ENA-OPAQ01001725-OPAQ01001725.1-human-gut-metagenome-genome-assembly--contig:-NODE-1725-length-12540-cov-2.662235_pt1 | contig 12540 bp, 10 predicted proteins | sample MGYA00241058_ERZ501432 | MGnify/ENA primary metagenome ERZ501432 (study PRJEB25962, sample SAMEA2042570) | human gut metagenome | biome: human gut; feature: human-associated habitat; material: faeces... | reverse complement strand
CAATGGGCAAACGCGGCAGTGACCGCCCGATTGTTCCTTCTGAATATTCGCATGCCATGGGTAACTCAAACGGTAACCTTTGGGATCAATGGAAAGCAATCTATAAATATCCGAACCTGCAGGGTGGATACATTTGGGACTGGGTAGACCAGGGCATTGACGCAGTAGACGAAAACGGACGTCATTTCTGGACATACGGTGGTGACTATGGGGTAAACACTCCGAACGACGGTAACTTTAACTGTAACGGTATTGTAAGTCCGGACCGTACTCCGCATCCGGCTATGGCCGAAGTGAAGTATGTTCACCAGAACGTGGCTTTCGAAGCGGTGGATCCGGCTAATGGAAAATTCCTGGTCAAGAATCGTTTCTACTTCACGAACCTGCAGAAGTATATGATCTCATATACCATTAAGGCCAATGGCAAAACAGTGAAAGGCGGCAAAATGTCTGTCAATGTGGAACCGCAGGGAAGCAAAGAAATCACGATCGCGACAAGCGGACTGAAATCAAAACCCGGAACTGAGTATTTTATATACTTCAACGTAACGACTACCGAACCGGAACCGTTAATCCCCGTTGGACATGAAATAGCATACGAACAGTTCCGTCTGCCTATCGAACCGGGCGAACGTACTTTCGCTACCGGTGGTCCGGCTCTGAAAGTATCGGCAGAAGGCAATGAACTGACAGCGTCTTCTTCAAAAGTAAACTTCGTATTCGATAAGAAGACCGGTCTGGTTTCTTCCTATAAGGTAGGTGGAACCGAATACTTTAAAGATGGTTTCGGACTTCAGCCGAACTTCTGGCGTGCACCGAACGACAACGACTATGGCAATGGTAACCCCAAACGCCTGCAAGTATGGAAACAGTCGAGCAAAAACTTCAATGTAGTGGACGCCAACATCGTTATGGACGGCAAAGATGCCGTATTGACAGCTAACTATCTGCTGGCTGCCGGCAACCTTTACATTGTTACATACCGCATCTCTCCTTCGGGCGTAGTAAAAGCCGATTTCACTTTCACTTCTACCGATATGGAAGCTGCCAAAACCGAAGCCTCGGAAGCAACCCTGATGGCTACTTTCACTCCCGGCAGCGATGCAGCGCGCAAGGCTGCCTCCAAACTGGAAGTACCCCGTATCGGTGTACGTTTCCGTCTGCCTGCAGAAATGAACCAAGTGGAATATTTCGGACGCGGACCGGAAGAGAATTATATAGACCGCAATGCGGGTACATTGATCGACCTGTATAAAACGACTGCCGACCAAATGTACTTCCCATACGTACGCCCGCAGGAAAACGGACACCATACCGATACCCGTTGGTTGACCCTGAATAAAAAAGGCGGTAAAGGACTGACTATTTATGCAGACAAGACGATCGGTTTCAATGCACTGCGCAATTCGGTAGAGGACTTTGACGGAGAAGAAACCATATCCCGCCCCTATCAATGGCTGAACCGTGATGCCGGTGAATTGGTTCACGACGAAAGCAAAGCCAAAGATCAACTGCCGAGAAAGACGCATATCAATGATATCACACCAAGGAACTTCGTAGAAGTATGTGTGGACATGAAGCAACAGGGCGTAGCCGGTTACAACAGTTGGGGTGCACGTCCGGAACCGGGTTACAATATTCCGGCAAACCAAGAATACAAATGGGGATTCACAATCGTACCAAGATAAACTAACTTAAAAATAAAAACCATGAAAGATTTACTTAGTATCGTATCTAAATTCAAAGTACAAGGCACAGTAGGCGAAATCAAACCACTTGGCGCCGGCCTGATTAACGACACTTACAAAGTTAACACTACCGAAGCAGACGCTCCCGATTATGTGTTGCAACGCATCAACCATGCAATTTTCCAGAATGTGGAAATGCTTCAGGATAACATTGCTGCCGTGACGGGACACATCCGCAAGAAACTGACGGAAGCCGGAGAGACAGACGTTGATCGCAAAGTCTTGACTTTCCTCCCGACGGAAGAAGGCAAAACATATTGGTTTGACGGTGACAGCTATTGGCGTGTAATGGTATTCATCCCACGTGCCAAAACTTATGAGACTGTGAATCCCGAGTATTCATATTATGCCGGAGCAGCTTTCGGTAACTTCCAGGCAATGTTGGCTGACATTCCGGCAACATTGGGCGAAACTATTCCTGACTTCCACAATATGGAGTTCCGCCTGAAACAACTTCGTGAGGCCGTAGCTGCCAATGCAGCCGGACGAGTAGCCGAGGTACAGTATTATCTGGATGAAATAGAAAAACGTGCAGATGAAATGTGTAAGGCCGAACGTCTGTATCGCGAAGGCAAACTGCCTAAACGCGTATGCCACTGTGATACGAAAGTGAACAACATGATGTTCGACGAAGATGGTAAAGTGCTCTGCGTAATCGATCTCGATACAGTAATGCCAAGCTTTATCTTCTCCGACTATGGAGACTTCCTGCGCACAGGAGCCAATACCGGAGATGAAGACGATAAGAATCTGGACAATGTCAATTTCAATATGGAGATATTCAAAGCATTTACTAAGGGATATCTGGAAGGAGCCGGTTCATTCCTTACTCCGATCGAAATAGAGAACCTGCCTTATGCAGCCGCTCTCTTCCCTTACATGCAATGTGTACGCTTCCTGGCAGACTATATCAACGGCGATACTTACTATAAGATCAAGTATCCCGAACACAACCTGGTACGTACCAAAGCACAGTTCAAACTATTGCAAAGCGTAGAAGAACATACCCCCGAAATGGAGGCATACATCAAAGAGTGTCTGGGATAAACTTCCCATCCTTCCAGGTGTAAACTATTGAACGGCGGAGAAACGGTTTCAGTTTTTCCGCCGTTTCTTTTTCCATATATTCCGGAGTTGTCAAAGTAAAAGTCAATGTCCCATTCTCTTTGGACAGTTCTGCTTGCATCAAAGTCATATCCGCTTGCAGGCGGGCATCGATAAAGTCATAGTCGGTAGAATCGGAAGAGGTGAAGAAATCATTCATCTGAGGAACCGACGGCAAAAAGTCGGTGGCGGGAAGCTCTTTCCAGTCCGTGGTATAGAACCGGATATGACTGTCGCATGCCGGAGCGCAAACTGTAGAAACGGCGCAAACCACTTTCGTTGTGTCATTCAACGGCAATAACTTCATCTGCCAATTGCTTGCGTCAGACATTTGCAGAGACACATAATCGGGACTTAACTCCGTCATCTCCGACTTGCCCCCGAAACGGTTGGTCACCTGAGCTTTCATTTTACTTTCAATAAAATCGATACAATCTGCCCGGTTCACTGATGACAGCAACGGACAAAGCGAGTCAGGTATATTCACAAACACCGTTTTAGCTTCCTGTGCTCCGACAGAAAAGGAAGAAGAAATACCCAGAATAAATAACAGGAGGGTAAGAGTAGACTTTTTCATATCTGATAATCTTGTTTCTTTACGTTCTTATTTAGTTCCCAAATATAGGAATATCATTCCTATTAACACCAGAATAAGGTCAATCGCTTTGCTTTTTAAATTCTTTTCACGGAACACCATAGCACCGAAAAGGAAAGATACAATCACACTTCCCCGTCTAACCATCGAGACAATCGAAATCATGGAATTTTCATAGCTCAATGCATAGAAGTAAACAAAATCGGCAGCACAGAGAAAGATGGAAATAAAAATGATAGCCCAATCCCAACGGAACGGAGTAGATGACTTACGTTTCGGCCACCAAAGAAGCGCAAGAATGGGACACATAATAAACATTTGGTACACATTATACCACGACTGTACGACCATGGGAGGCAGCTGCTTCATCAGGTATTTATCATACAAGCCACTTACCGCACCCGCTACGGCTGCCAGAATAATGAAAAGTATCCACTTGTTATGTTTAAAGTCAATACCTTCCTTCTTCCCCGAACGACTCAGCATAAAAAAAGAAATAATGGCTAACATCACGCCGATCCACTGATAGAGATTCAAGCGCTCGCCAAATACCAGCATGGCTCCCACAAGCACCATTACGGGACGGGTGGCATTAATCGGTCCTACAATAGTAATAGGCAGATGTTTCATCCCGAAATATCCGAGTATCCACGAGGAAAGAACAATAAATGATTTAATAATAATAAATTTATGTACTTCCCATCCCACCACCGGTACATCGAGCATAGTGCCCCCCAGCACTCCGGGCGCAAATGCCGACAACAAAATAAAAGGAAGAAATATAAGACTGGAAAAAAGTGTATTGAAGAACAACACCGGTAAAACCGCATTGTCTTTCAACGCTTTCTTTTTAAACACGTCATAAAAGCCCAGCAATGTCGCTGAGAGAAAAGCAAGAAGTAACCACATAATAGAATTCTTTAAATTAGAAGCTATAGGCTTATTCGAATATCTCCTGAGGATATTCTACATTAACCAGGAAGAGGGCATTTCCGGGAGCTGAAGTACCGGCTTTACAGCGATTCTGCAGCTCTATTATTTTACGGAAGTCATCGACTGACAGTTTGCCACGCCCCACTTCCAGAAGTGTACCGACAATGGCACGTACCATATTACGCAAAAAGCGGTCTGCCTGGATGGTAAACACCCAGGTATATTCATCCTCCTGAGTCCATTCGGCATGCATAATCTTACAAATATTGGTTTTTACATCTGTATGCAACTTACTAAAACTCGTAAAGTCCGAATAATGAAATAATGTCAGGGCTGCCTCATTCATCTTTTGAAAGTCGAGCGGATTATGTATCCGATAACGATATTGACGATTGAACGGGAATTTTACAGTAGTGATGTAATACTTGTAAGTACGTGCTGTTGCATCGAACCTTGCATGAGCATCCGGCTTTACCCGACAGACCTTATAGACCGAAATATCCTGCGGCAAAAGACGATTCAGCTTCTCAGCTACTTTATCCACATCCAAAGGTTCACCTTCGTAGTCGAAGTGGGCAACCATCAGAGACGCATGTACCCCGGCATCGGTCCGTCCCGCCCCAATCACTTCCGTATCTTTCCTCAGGAAGGTGGCAAGTGCCTTCATCAGACATTCTTGTATACTGATTCCGTTAGGCTGAATCTGCCATCCATGATAATGGGTGCCATCATAGGCTAAATAAATAAAATATCTTTGCACGCTCATTCCGTTCACTTGGTTTTTGCGTGCAAAGATACTGCTTTAATTGATAATTCAGAATGGATACTTATCAATAATTAATTGCTTTATTTGACCCACACATTCATTATCTCACCGATATACATCGTATGCAAAGATTTATCCTTCCATGCTTCTTTCAACTCCGGAGTATCAAAGGCTCCGGGAGTGATCGGCTGGGATAACATCTTCTTACATTCTATGATCATCCATGCTTCAGAGAAAGCTTTACTGCCCGAAGGAGTAGTAAGAGGAGTCAATCCGGCGCCTTTCACTTTATCAACATCTTCGCCACTATGACTACCGCAATATTTCAAAGCATCCCGATAAGTCTCTGTATAAAAGCTGATAGTATATGTATCATTCTTTTCCATCAATTGATAAGTATAGCGTGTAGGATAAATAAAACAGAATGAAACCGGCTTATTATAGAGATACCCCAGTCCGCCCCAGCTGGCTGTCATCATGTTGTATTTATCTTCCGTACCGGCTGTAATCAACATCCAATCTTCAGAGAGCATTTTAATGATATTACCCGGAATCTTATCAGCAGGAATATGTTTATACCCTGCCATAGCTCCCTGCTCCACAGCCTTTGGAAGTTCCCGATCGAACACTTCCGGAGTAACTTTAGGTTCTTTTGCCAATAGAGGAACCTCTGATTTTGCTCCTCCCAGCGTTTTCGTAACCTGCTCCGTCAAGTCATCAAACAGATCGATTGTTTTGATACGGAGTTTTCCATATTTGGCAACCACTTTCGTTTTGGCTTTATTCAACCCGGTCTCATCCGTGATCCAATCTTCCGCCTCCATCTCTGTATCATCACCATGAAAATAAGAAATGTTGTACATCTCCATCTTACAGGAACCGTCCAGGCAGTTAACCACCAGCCGGTATTTAATAGTAGCACGATCCAAGAAGAAGCTATTCGTTGCCGAAAGTTGCAAATACTCTTCACCCAAACATGCAATCTGCCCTTTTTTCTCATCAAAATAGGCGACTCTCCCCTTCTGTCCTTTTGAAGGTGTAAAACGCTTCTCTGCCCATTTTAACAAAGCATCATAGATCTGCCGTTTCGACATATCGGAAGCTTGAATTACTTCTGTAAAAATGACTTTCCCGTTGACTACGGGCACTGCACCGGCCAGATACTTACTGTTATCTTCCTGTGCACAAAGAAGCATAGGACAACAGGCCAAAAGGAACAATAGAATTCTCTTCATACATTTATAAGTGTTTTTACAGAGGCGGATTTCACTCTGAAATCTTCACGTTTGTCACTCGTTCCAACAAGAATCGATCTTTATTCCAGTGGAAGGGCTTAAACTCTGTATTGGTTTTGATCACATTGTTACGGAATATCAACCCATCTACAGATTTTGCATAAAGAATCGGTGCATCAAACGTATCGAATTCATTATCCTCAATCACGATACCTCCATCTTTACCACCATGGAAGTACTTTTGCTGATCTTTCAGATTAGGTATTTCCGGATAGATAGAGATTACTGCATTGGTAAACTGGAACATATTAGTAAGCGCATTGATAAAACGATTGCGACGAATGGTGACATCACGGCAAGCACCTGTCTCGAACCAGCCATTGCAATCACCACACAGCAATATAGCCGTACCGGAAGTATGGTCAAACAAATTGTCCTCCACCACCGTCTTTTTAGGAGTACTGAATAGTGTACCGCGAGCGCGGTTATTACGAATCGTATTACCGGCAAATGACACTTCAGGAGTCCATGTCAGGTTTTCAATACCAAAGCCACTTTTTTCGTTAAGAGCAGAATCGATTGCCTCTTTAAAAGTAATGCTGAACTCACGGGCACCTTGTATCTCACCCTTATCATACGGACGAATGGCAGTAATCTGATTCTGCTTGCCAATCAACTCCATTGTTTCCGAACGTACAAACTGAACATCGTCACCCGGACGTCCCCATTCAAAGCCCCAGGATTGATCGTGCATATAACGTCCTATCAGCGTATGATCATCCACACGCTTGATGACTTTCAAATACGTACCATGTACATTAATGGCATCATCCATCATTCCTTCATACAAACCATTCTTTGAAACAATCTTTCCCTTACATCCGGAAAAGTGTGTAGCATCTGCCTGCGTTGTAAAATAGCGCGGATCATTATCGCCTTTCAGGCAGACTCCAAAACCATCAAGCGTAATATCTTCGCAAAGCTGTGCCAGCAATCCCATACCTTCGGCATAATGTACTTTGACATCCAGCAAGGAAGTATTCACATCATGTGACATGAAAATGCCCGGAGTCGGACGTCCCCATCCACGCATAGCCACCACTGTGCCGGGCACCAGACGTGCATCTTTCCACTTTGGAGAGCAAATCCGGCGGGGAGCCACTTCAAAAGCTCCCTTGGTAGGACAACCGATATCACTGGTATTATATACCACATGTTTCGTTTTGCCATCGAAAGCAATGCCCCATGAATATCTCATCACCCAGCCTTCACCCAGTCCTTCGAATACCGAATCCTTACTGATGCGGTAATCGACCCATGGTGCAGGTTCGAACGTGATTCCTTTTTCCGGATCATTCTCCACCACTTGTACTTGAGCAATATGGGGCTGTTCAAAATCAATGCTAAAGCTTTTCAATACACAATTCTCCGAACGAAGCAAAGAAACCGGAATCATTCTTCCATAAAACACAAATTCGGAACCCTGCCCGTCAATAGTCAGGTTTTTCATATCCTCCAAGGCAATCCCCACTTTTTTAGGATTGTCCTGGTCGTGATTGGAAATATAATATTCACGCACGGTAGAACCCGCTTCATGAAAATTGTAACGTCCGGCAGGAAAACGAAGTATCACTTTTTCCCCATCACGGCATTCAGCTTTAATCTTCGCTATGGCCTTACGAACCACTGGAGACGCATTTTTCTTACTATTAGCTTTCAAGCCAAACTGGGAAATGTCATAAACACGCTCTTGTGCACAAACATCCGACACGGATAAAGAGAGCAACAGACTCAGAGCAAAGAGTAGGATTGTCTTCATAGTTTTTTCTATTTCTGTTTAATAATTTAGGGTACAAATATACATTCATTTTCCGATTCTTCCATTTTTTTATTAGTTTACCTTTGCATATAAAAATCAAAGGTGTATATTTGGGAACTATATCTATAAAATAAATCATTAAACACCTATTGCCATGAGTAGTAATATTTTCCTCACCATTGCTATTGTCACAACAGGCATCTTCGCAGTACAATTTATCTTATCTATATTTTTTGGTGATATCGATGCAGATGCTGACATCGACACAGATATCAGCAGTGTGGTTTCTTTTAAGGGATTAACTCACTTTGGGATAGGATTCGGTTGGTATATGTATCTGCAGCATAACACCGAGATACAGACCTACCTGACGGGTGTCGCCATCGGACTCATATTTGTATTTGCCGTTTGGTTCTTATATAAAAAGGCTTACCAACTACAGCAGACCACACATTCGGAAAGAACAGAACAATTGGTAGGAAGAGAATGCACTATTTATTTCAAACAGAACGAAAAGAAGTACACTGTGCAGATCAGTCGTGACGGAGCCATGAGAGAAATCGATGTTGTCACGGAATCGGGTAAATCATACCAGACGGGAGATAAAGCAACAATTACTGCTTATAAAGATGGAACTTTATATATTCAATAATTAATAAACTCAAAAAAGAGAACTATGACCCAGGAAATGATGATCATGGCTGCCATACTTGTGGCGGTAATCTTAATTACATTTATCGGTATTCTTTCACGCTACCGCAAATGTAAAAGTGACGAAGTATTAGTAGTATATGGTAAGACAGGTGGAGATAAGAAATCGGCAAAGTTATATCATGGTGGTGCCGCCTTTGTATGGCCTATTGTACAAGGATATGAATTCTTGTCAATGAAACCCATGCAGATAGACTGCAAGCTGACAGGAGCACTTTCGGCTCAAAACATCCGTGTAGATGTACCCACTACTATCACAGTAGCTATCAGCACAGATCCCGAAGTAATGCAAAATGCGGCTGAGCGTATGTTGGGATTGACCATGGACGATAAACAAAACCTGATTACAGATGTGGTTTACGGACAGATGCGTCTGGTTATTGCCGACATGACAATTGAAGAGTTGAACTCCGACCGTGATAAATTTCTTTCCAAAGTAAAAGACAACATCGATACAGAACTCCGCAAATTCGGTTTATACCTGATGAATATCAACATCAGCGATATTCGTGATGCTGCCAACTATATTGTCAACTTAGGAAAAGAGGCCGAAAGTAAAGCGCAGAACGAAGCTCAGGCCAATATTGAAGAACAGGAAAAACTGGGTGCTATCAAGATTGCCAACCAGATAAAAGAACGCGAAACCAAAGTGGCCGAAACCCGTAAAGACCAAGACATTGCCATTGCGGAAACCAAGAAGTTGCAAGAAATCTCTGTAGCCAACGCTGATAAAGACCGTATCTCTCAGGTTGCTATTGCCAATGCGGAGAAGGAATCACAGGTAGCCAAAGCGGAAGCTGAAAAAAACATCCGGATAGAACAGGCAAATACAGAAAAAGAAAGCCGTGTTGCCATTGCGGAACTGAATTCCGACATGGAAATCAAACAGGCAGAAGCACAAAAGAAAGCTGCCATCGGACGAAACGAAGCACAAAAAGAGATTGCGTTGTCTAACTCCGAACTAGCTGTAACCCAAGCTAATGCCGATAAACAAGCCGGTGAGGCATCCGCTAAATCGGAAGCTGCCGTGCAAACCGCTAAGGAAATAGCACAAAAAGAAGTGGAAGAGGCGAAAGCACGTAAAGTGGAATCATCTCTGAAAGCAGAAAAGATAGTTCCGGCAGAGGTTGCCCGCCAAGAGGCCATCTTACAGGCAGAAGCCGTAGCTGAGAAAATCACTCGCGAAGCGGAAGCACGTGCCAAAGCGACACTGGCACAAGCTGAAGCAGAAGCAAAAGCCATTCAATTAAAACTTGAAGCGGAGGCTGAAGGTAAGAAACGTTCATTGCTGGCCGAGGCAGAAGGTTTTGAAGCCATGGTTAAAGCAGCCGAATCGAATCCGGCGATTGCTATCCAATACAAGATGGTAGATCAGTGGAAAGAAATAGCAGGCGAACAGGTAAAAGCCTTCGAACATATAAACTTAGGCAATATCACTGTCTTCGACGGAGGAAATGGGGGCACGAGCAACTTCCTGAACACATTGGTGAAAACTGTTGCGCCGAGTTTGGGCGTGTTAGACAAATTACCTATCGGAGAAACAGTGAAAAATATGATTCATCCGGAAGAAAAGAAAGAAGAAACAGAGAAAAAATGAACCATAAATAAGTAGTAAACGATGAATAGGCTGAGCGCAGCCCGTTCATCGTTGATTCGTTCATCGTTCACCGTTTCTCACACTTAGCGTGTTGTTATGTGAAAACATCCCTGTTTCAATTCGTACTTTACATAACATTTATCCGCCTTACGAACATCCCGCAAGACTTCGGCCAATACCAGCTTTAAAGTATCAGCACTCACATCCTGAAGAGGACGTCCATCCTCATCTTCCACTTTCTTAAACCGTTTCCAACTCACATCGAATGTAGTTCCGTAAAAATGGCAAGAATTCTTCGATGCATTCCCATTTCGACGACGCAAGCGTTTTACATCATTCTCCGTCCGAAGTACGGAAGTTACAATAATTTTATTCGGATTGAGCCCCTTAGCAGTCAATGAATCCAAGAAATTTGCCCCTATCGTATCGAGTAACGCACTGGCGCGCGGCACTAAATAAGGAATAGAATGAGTGAGTGAATCTACCACATAAAAGTCATTATCGACAATATGAACCAACTTTCCATCCATCTCTTCCGCTTCTTCGCGCGAAGCCAATGGTGCAATGCCCCACGCATGTGCTGCTTTTAACTGTACATCATTCAGATCTCCAAACGAACGTTTATAGCTCACCACTCCTTTAATATTGCGCGGTTCGTTAAGCTTAAGAGACATGTCTTTCTTTTTGCAACCCGCCAGACAAGGCAATATAAAGCATAAAAAGATAGAAATTACAAAGTGGCTCCTGCACTTAGATTGATTCATAATTAGTCTTTTTTATAAGTTCCCAGAGTGCAAATATACTGGAATTGTCTTTTTCAGGAAAGAGCATCGCAAATTAATTCGGCAAGAATCTGCAAAGTATGAGAACGATTCATTAAATTTGCAGTCCATTTCACAGCATATGCGTGAACCTTTAAATTGATTCAATGATAGAAAAACTGATAGTTCTTGAGGATATTGATCCGGTCATCTTTTACGGCGTAAACAACGCCAACATACAATTAATAAAAGCTTTGTATCCAAAGCTACGCATTGTTGCCCGAGGCAATGTCATCAAAGTGCTGGGCGATGAGGAAGAAATGTGTGCTTTTGAGGAAAATATCACCAAGCTTGAAAAATATTGTGCCGAATACAATTCGCTGAAAGAAGAAGTCATTATCGACATCATTAAAGGTAATGCACCACAAGCTGAAAAAGCGGGAAATGTTATTGTATTCAGCGTCACAGGGAAACCCATCATTCCACGTAGCGAAAACCAACTGAAATTAGTGGAGGGGTTTGCCAAAAACGATATGGTATTTGCTATCGGACCGGCCGGTTCGGGCAAGACTTATACAGCGATCGCTCTGGCCGTTCGTGCACTGAAGAACAAAGAAATCAAGAAAATAATTCTCAGTCGCCCCGCGGTAGAAGCCGGTGAAAAGTTAGGCTTTCTTCCCGGAGATATGAAAGATAAAATCGATCCGTATCTACAACCACTCTATGATGCTTTACAAGACATGATTCCGGCAGCCAAGCTGAAGGAATATATGGAACTGAACATCATTCAGATCGCTCCGCTCGCTTTTATGCGCGGACGTACACTCAATGACGCAGTAGTCATCCTGGACGAAGCCCAAAACACCACTACCCAACAAATTAAAATGTTCCTCACCCGTATGGGAATGAATACCAAGATGATCATTACCGGTGACATGACCCAGATCGATCTTCCGGCCTCACAAACATCGGGATTGGTACAGGCATTGCGTATTCTAAAAGGAGTGAAAGGAATCAGCTTTGTCGAACTGAATAAAAAAGACATTGTGCGACACAAGCTTGTAGAACGTATCGTGGACGCTTACGAAAAGTTCGATAAGGAAAAGAAAGCCGAACGGGAAAAATTAAACGGTGAACGGCTTACAATAAGTAAAGAACGGCAAAACGTTGGTAATTTGTAATTCATAATTATATAAAAGTATGAAAGCATTAACAAAAACAGATTTCAACTTTCCGGGACAGAAAAGTGTGTACCACGGAAAAGTGCGTGA
>ENA-OPAQ01001723-OPAQ01001723.1-human-gut-metagenome-genome-assembly--contig:-NODE-1723-length-12543-cov-5.802530_pt1 | contig 12543 bp, 9 predicted proteins | sample MGYA00241058_ERZ501432 | MGnify/ENA primary metagenome ERZ501432 (study PRJEB25962, sample SAMEA2042570) | human gut metagenome | biome: human gut; feature: human-associated habitat; material: faeces... | reverse complement strand
CATTATGAATTTGATTCTGATTGCAGTGATTTCATTGGGAGCTATAGCGCTCGTGCTGGCCGCTATTCTTTATGTAGCTTCCAAGAAATTTGCCGTGTATGAAGACCCGCGGATTGCCCAGGTGGGGGAAGTGTTGCCCCAGGCAAACTGTGGTGGATGTGGCTATCCTGGTTGTAGCGGATTTGCCGATGCTTGCGTCAAAGCCGGTTCGCTGGATGGTAAATTCTGCCCTGTAGGCGGTCAGCCTGTCATGGCACAAATTGCTGATATTCTCGGACTGGCAGCTACTGAAGCTGAGCCGATGGTAGCAGTGGTGAGATGTAACGGAAGCTGTGCCAACCGTCCGCGTATCAATCAATACGACGGTGCCAAGAGTTGTGCTATTGCCGCTTCATTGTATGGTGGAGAAACAGGCTGTAGCTACGGATGCCTCGGATGTGGCGACTGTGTGGCTGCCTGCCAGTTCGACGCCATCCACATGAATCCTGAAACGGGACTTCCGGAAGTGGACGAAGCAAAATGTACAGCTTGTGGCGCTTGTGTGAAGGCTTGCCCGAAGGCGATTATTGAGATTCGCCCGCAAGGTAAGAAGTCACGCCGTGTATACATCTCTTGTGTGAACAAGGACAAGGGAGCTGTAGCACGCAAGGCTTGTACGGTGAGCTGCATCGGCTGCGGTAAGTGTGTCAAGACTTGTCCGTTCGAAGCTATCACGCTGGAGAACAACCTGGCTTATATCGATCCGAACAAGTGTAAATCATGCCGCAAGTGCGTAGAAGTTTGTCCGCAGAACACGATTATCGAGCTGAACTTCCCTCCGCGCAAACCGAAGGCAGAAGAAGCATCCAAGCCGAAAACAGAGGAAACTTCAAAGCCGGTTGCTGCAGAAACTCCGAAAACTGTTGCGACAGAAACTCCTAAAGTTACAGAATAATAACAGAATAAAATACAGAATTGTATGTTAAAGACATTTTCAATTGGTGGAGTTCATCCACACGAAAATAAATTGTCGGCACATCAACCTATCATCACGGCAGAAGTTCCTGCGAAGGCAGTTATTCTGTTGGGCCAGCACATTGGCGCATCTGCCAAACCGGTAGTGGCAAAGGGTGATATGGTGAAGGTAGGCACGAAGATTGCCGAACCTGCCGGCTTCGTTTCGGCAGCGATTCATTCTTCAGTCAGTGGAAAAGTGGCGAAGATCGATACAGTGGTCGATGCGAGCGGTTATGCAAAACCTGCTATTTTTATTGATGTAGAAGGGGATGAATGGGAAGAAACCATTGACCGTAGCAAGACATTGGTAAAAGAATGTGAATACTCGGCTGAAGAAATCGTGAAAAAGATTGCTGATGCTGGTATCGTAGGTTTGGGTGGGGCTTGTTTCCCTACACAGGTGAAACTCTGTCCGCCGCCTTCATTCAAAGCAGAATGTGTGATAATCAATGCGGTAGAGTGTGAACCATACTTGACTGCCGACCATCAGCTGATGCTGGAACATGCGGAGGAAGTCATGGTAGGTGTTTCTATTCTGATGAAAGCCGTGAAGGTAAATAAAGCATTTATTGGAATCGAAAATAACAAGCCGGATGCTATTGAACTGATGACGAAAGTCGCTTCCAGTTATGCAGGCATCGAAGTCGTTCCTTTGAAGGTGAAATATCCTCAGGGCGGTGAAAAGCAGTTGATTGATGCGATAACCAAACGTCAGGTGGCGAGTGGTGCGCTGCCTATCTCTACAGGAGCTGTTGTGCAGAATGTGGGTACGGCATTCGCTGTCTACGAAGCTGTTCAGAAGAATAAACCATTGTTTGAACGGGTGATTACCGTGACTGGTAAATCTGTGGCTAAACCTTCCAACTTCCTGGCTCGTATCGGTACACCGATGAAGCAGTTGATTGATGCTTGCGGTGGTCTGCCGGAGGATACGGGAAAAGTGATCGGCGGCGGTCCGATGATGGGGAAGGCTTTGGTGAATATCGAAGTTCCTACGGCCAAAGGCAGTTCGGGTATCCTGATCATGAATCAGAAGGAAGCTAAACGTGGTGAAGCACAAACCTGTATCCGTTGCGCGAAGTGCGTGAGCGCTTGTCCGATGGGACTGGAGCCGTACTTGCTCGGAGCTTTGTCCGAAAACGGAGACTTTGAAACAATGGAAAAAGAAAGAATCATGGATTGTATCGAGTGCGGTTCCTGTCAGTTCACTTGTCCTGCCAACCGTCCGTTGCTTGATTACTGCCGCCTGGGTAAAGGCAAGGTAGGAGCTATGATTCGTGCACGTCAAGCTAAAAAATAACGAAGTATGGAAAATAAATTAATCGTATCACTATCCCCCCACGTTCATGGCGGAGACAGCGTACAGAAGAATATGTATGGCGTGCTGATCGCACTGATTCCGGCTTTTCTGGTGTCTCTTTATTTCTTCGGGCTGGGGGCTCTGATTGTCACGGCTACTTCAGTAGCAGCCTGTTTATTCTTCGAATGGGCGATCGTTAAATTCTTAATGAAGAAACCTGCTACAACTATCTGCGACGGCTCTGCTGTTATTACAGGTGTGTTGCTGGCATTCAACTTACCTTCCAACTTACCTGTCTGGATTATCATTCTGGGCGCACTGTTTGCAATCGGTGTAGGCAAGATGTCTTTCGGTGGTCTGGGCTGCAACCCTTTCAACCCGGCATTGGCGGGACGTGTATTCCTGCTGCTTTCTTTCCCGGTGCAGATGACAACATGGCCGGTAGTGGGGCAGCTGACTTCTTATATGGACGCTACCACCGGTGCTACTCCGCTGGCATTGATGAAACAGGCTATTCATGGCGATACAAGCGCTTTGAGCCATATACCCGATGCGCTGAATCTGTTTATCGGACAGAACGGCGGATGTATCGGTGAAGTAAGTGCGCTGGCACTGCTGCTCGGACTGGCTTATATGCTTTGGAAAAAGATTATCACCTGGCATATCCCGGTTTCTATTATTGTGACTGTGTTTGTATTTGCAGGCATTATGCACCTGGTAGATCCTGAAAAGTATGTTTCTCCGGTATTGCAGTTACTCTCCGGAGGTCTGATGCTGGGAGCCGTATTTATGGCAACCGACTATGTGACTTCTCCGATGAGTAAGAAAGGTATGCTGATTTACGGAGTTTGTATCGGTCTGCTGACGGTCGTTATCCGTCTGTTCGGTGCATATCCCGAAGGTATGTCATTTGCCATCCTGATAATGAATGCGTTTACTCCGCTGATTAACACCTATTGTAAACCTAAACGCTTTGGGGAGGTAGCGAAGAAGAAATGAAAAAGTTACAATCATCTTTAAAGAATATGTTGCTGGTGCTTACAGGAGTCACTGCTGTCTCTGTAGCGTTGCTGGCATATGTAAATGAATTGACGAAAGGACCGATTGCCGAAGCGAATGCGAAAACGCTGAACGAGGCTTTGAAAAAGGTGCTTCCTGAATTTACCAATAATCCGGTAGCTGAAAGCGATACGGTGTTCAGCGAGAAGGACGGAAAGAAAATCGTAGATTTCATTATCTATCCGGCTAAGAACGGTGAACAATGGGTCGGTTCTGCTGTAGAGGCTACGTCAATGGGATTCGGTGGTGAACTGAAAGTGCTGGTAGGCTTTGATGCCGAAGGCAAGATCTATAACTACTCTTTATTGGCACATGCCGAAACTCCGGGACTGGGTTCCAAAGCAGATAAGTGGTTTGGTGCTTATGATCCGGCTAAAGGCGAGCAGGCTGTATCTCACGAGCAAAGTGCGAAGTCTATTCTGGGTATGAATCCGGGAGACGCTCCGTTGGCCGTGACAAAAGATATGAATGGACAGGTAGATGCTATCACTGCTTCCACTATTACCTCACGTGCTTTCCTGAACGCGGTGAATGCTGCTTATCAGGCATATAAAGGCGGTACTTCCGATACAACCAGCGGTGCTTCCCGGAAAAATGAACCGGTTACCGCTCCGGCAAGTGAAGCTGCTGCTGATGACACTAACAACTAAGAAAGGAGGAGACAGATATGAATAACTTTAAAGTAATGATGAACGGGATTATCAAAGAAAATCCTACTTTCGTGCTCCTGCTGGGTATGTGTCCTACGTTGGGTACTACTTCATCTGCTATCAATGGTATGGGTATGGGGCTGGCTACGATGTTCGTACTGATTTGTTCGAATGTGGTCATTTCATCTATCAAAAATTTGATTCCGGATATGGTACGTATCCCGTCGTTTATCGTCGTGATTGCATCTTTCGTGACACTGCTTCAGATGGTGATGCAGGCTTATGTTCCTGACCTGTATGCTACACTGGGACTTTTCATTCCGCTGATCGTGGTAAACTGTATCGTATTGGGACGTGCGGAAGCTTTTGCCGCTAAAAACAACCCGTTAGCTTCAATGTTTGACGGTATCGGTATGGGACTTGGTTTTACCATTGCCCTGACTCTGTTGGGTGCTGTTCGTGAATTCCTCGGAACAGGTAAGATTTTCGACCTGACTATTCTGCCGGAAGAATACGGAATGCTGATCTTTGTTTTGGCTCCGGGCGCCTTTATCGCTTTGGGTTACCTGATTGCAATCATTAATAGCCTGAAGAAAGCCTAACTCAATTAAATAAGAAAAGAATATGGAATATATATTGATCTTTATTTCGGCAATCTTTGTAAACAACATTGTGTTGTCGCAGTTCCTGGGAATCTGTCCGTTCCTGGGTGTTTCCAAGAAGGTGGAAACAGCGATGGGTATGAGCGCAGCCGTTGCTTTCGTACTGACTATCGCTACCATCGTTACATTCCTGATTCAGAAGTTTGTGTTGGATGCTTTCGGATTGGGATACTTGCAGACAATCACTTTTATCCTGGTCATTGCCGGACTGGTGCAGATGGTGGAAATCATTCTGAAGAAGGTTTCTCCTTCTTTGTATCAGGCATTGGGCGTGTTCCTGCCGCTGATTACAACCAACTGTTGTATTCTGGGTGTGGCAATTCTGGTCATCCAGAAAGACTTTGACTTGCTGACAGGAGTGGTGTATGCGTTCTCCACTGCTATCGGCTTCGGTCTGGCGCTGGTACTGTTTGCCGGATTACGCGAGCAGATGAGTCTTGTGAAGGTACCGAAAGGGATGCAAGGCACTCCGATTGCTTTGATTACCGCAGGTTTGCTGGCTATGGCATTCATGGGTTTCTCAGGCGTCGTGTAAAAGACTGAGTTGATAATTAAGATAAAGGGCCGGAAACTCTGTCATGTGGTAATACGCAGACAGTTCGTTTCCGGCTTTTTTCTTTATACCGGGTTTATACCAGATTGGATTTCCATCATACCAAATCGTCCGCAGATCATCCCTTAAGCATCTTCCTGCGAAGAAAATTGAAATAGTTTATTGCATTTTCATTTTATTTCCATACATTTGTACCTCAAACAAACTGAAAACCGAAAAACTAACCATATTTTAAAATTATATGAAAGAAAGAATTTTAGTAACGGGAGGAACGGGCTATATTGGGTCTCACACCGTCGTAGAACTGCAAAACAATGGATACGAAGTAATCATTATCGATAATTTATCAAACTCGAGTGCTGACGTTGTTGACAATATAGAGAAGGTATCCGGTATCCGTCCGGCTTTTGAAAAATTGGATTGTCTTGATTTTGCAGGCCTTGATGCCGTATTTGCTAAATATAAAGGAATTAAAGCGATTATTCATTTCGCAGCAAGCAAAGCAGTAGGAGAGTCGGTAGAGAAACCGTTGCTTTATTATCGTAACAACCTGGTTTCTTTAATTAACCTTTTGGAGTTAATGCCTAAACATGGAGTAGAAGGCATCGTGTTCTCTTCTTCCTGTACAGTATATGGTCAGCCGGATGAGTTGCCTGTAACAGAAAAGGCTCCGATTAAGAAAGCGGAATCTCCTTATGGAAATACAAAACAGATTAATGAAGAAATTATCCGTGATACAATAGCTTCCGGTGCTCCGATCAATGCTATTCTGCTGCGTTATTTCAATCCGATTGGCGCGCATCCTACAGCATTGCTGGGCGAACTTCCGAATGGCGTTCCTCAAAACCTGATTCCTTATCTGACTCAGACAGCGATGGGTATCCGTGAAAAACTAAGTGTATTCGGTGACGATTATGATACTCCTGACGGTTCTTGTATCCGTGACTTTATCAACGTTGTTGACTTGGCTAAAGCACACGTGATTGCAATCCGCCGCATTTTGGAGCAGAAACAGAAAGAAAAAGTAGAAGTATTCAATATTGGTACGGGACGTGGTGTTTCTGTATTGGAACTGATCCACGGATTTGAAAAAGCAACCGGCGTTAAATTGAATTATCAGATTGTAGGCCGTCGTGCAGGTGATATTGAAAAGGTATGGGCTAATCCCGATTTTGCTAATCAGGAACTGGGATGGAAAGCGGTAGAAACCTTGGAAGATACTTTACGCTCTGCATGGAACTGGCAGCTGAAACTCCGTGAAAGAGGTATTCAGTGAAAAGATATTTGTTTTAATTAACATAAAAGTTTAAACAAATCGTTCATGCGATTTGTTTATTAGATGCTAATCAGCTTGAACTGTTTGTGAGTATGTGAATATGAGTAAACGGTACTTATGCCTCTCCGGCATAGACAGGTATGATTGCATAGTAGTTTTGTCGTGTTTTATTTTGTGTTTGTGTTGTGACGGTACTACGACGGGAGTCGTGGTACCGTTTTTTTGTTGCTCCTACAGCTTGCCTTTATAACTGAATGCGTTACTTCCCCAGTCCGCCTCCGGCAACGTACATCCCGGTTCGAATAAGCCGTATACGGAAGAACCGGAACCACTCATGGAAGCATAGACAGCCCCCTGATTGTATAATTCAGCTTTTATTTCTCCGATCACCGGATGTTGGGGGAATACACTGTTCTCAAAATCATTGATCAATATCTCTTTCCATTCATTGATCGGGCGTTTGATCGTCTCTTTGATGGAGTATTCGGGATGGTGAGGATGAATATTGGCGAAAGCCTCCCGGGTTGATACGAATACATCCGGTTTGATAATCAGAATTTGGTATCCTTTTAAAGATAGTGAAATGGGAGAGAATATATTACCGATACCTTCGGCAAAGGTCGGGGCGTTTCTGATGAAGAAGGCACAGTCAGCTCCCAAAGTCGCGGCATGCACTTCCAGCTGATCGTCGGATAGATTCAGTTGAAAGTGTTCGTTGAGCAGTTTCAGCATAAAGGCCGCATCCGATGATCCTCCTCCCAGTCCGGCACCTGAAGGAATATGCTTGTAGAGGTGAATTTCGATGGGAGAGAGGTGAAACTCCTTATCCAACAGCAGATAGGCCTTCACCACTAAATTCTCTTCCGGATTGCCGGATATCTCCATCCCGTACTGATGGAGAGAGAACTTGTTGTCTGCTTGGGGGCAGGTCCGGATTTCCAGCGCATCTTCGAGAGCTACGGGGTAGAATACGGTTTCAAGATTGTGATATCCGTCCGGGCGCTTCTCTGTAATAGAGAGTCCCAGGTTTATTTTGGCGTTGGGGAAAGTGATCATATAAGTTCTGAATTATTATTTTTGAATTTTAAATTATAGGTCGCAAATTTATACTATTGGTGACAAAGTTACTAAAATCTTCATTTTTCCTTATCCTTTCTTCATTATAATATTCTATCTTTGTCATCCCTTTCGGCTTTGGCTATGTCTGAAGGCCGGGGATCATAAATAGTAAATCATAAAATCGTATATAGGCAGATGGCTGAACAAAGAAGAAATTCCCGTAACACAAAATCAACTAAAGTACAACCGGTCAATGATTATGGTCGTATTCAACCTCAGGCGCCGGAGTTGGAAGAGGCGGTGTTGGGTGCTTTAATGATTGAGAAGGATGCTTATTCGTTGGTGAGTGAGATTCTTCGCCCGGAGTCATTTTATGAACATCGTCATCAATTGATTTATGCCGCCATTACTGATCTTGCCGTTAATCAGAAGCCGGTGGATATCCTGACGGTAAAAGAACAGTTAAGCAAAAGAGGTGATCTGGAAGAGGTCGGAGGCCCCTTTTATATAACTCAGTTGAGTAGCAAGGTTGCTTCTTCCGCGCATATCGAATATCATGCCCGTATTATTGCGCAAAAATCGTTGGCGCGCGAATTGATCACATTTACAAGTAATATTCAAAGCAAGGCTTTTGATGAGACGCTGGATGTGGACGACTTGATGCAGGAGGCAGAAGGTAGACTGTTTGAGATTTCCCAGCAGAATATGAAGAAAGACTATACGCAGATTAATCCGGTGATTGACGAGGCGTATAAACTGATTCAGAAAGCAGCTGCCCGAACGGACGGTTTAAGTGGTCTTGAGAGTGGATTTACGAAACTGGATAAGATGACTTCCGGTTGGCAGAATTCCGACCTTATCGTAATCGCCGCCCGTCCTGCTATGGGTAAGACGGCTTTCGTACTTTCCATGGCCAAGAATATTGCTGTTGATTATCGGAATCCGGTAGCGTTGTTCTCTCTCGAAATGAGTAATGTCCAGTTGGTCAACCGTCTTATCACTAATGTTTGTGAGATTCCGAGTGAGAAGATCAAGAGCGGACAATTGGCAAGCTATGAATGGCAACAGTTGGACTACAAACTGAAAGACCTGCTGGATGCCCCGCTTTATGTGGACGATACTCCGTCTTTGTCTGTGTTTGAACTTCGAACTAAGGCGCGTCGTCTGGTACGTGAACATGGGGTGAGAATCATCATTATTGACTACCTTCAGTTGATGAATGCGAGTGGTATGGCATTTGGCAGCCGCCAGGAAGAGGTTAGTACGATCTCCCGTTCGTTGAAGGGATTGGCGAAAGAGTTGAATATTCCGATTATAGCCTTGTCACAGTTGAATCGTGGTGTGGAAAGTCGTGAAGGTATCGATGGTAAACGTCCTCAGTTGAGCGACCTTCGTGAATCCGGTGCCATCGAGCAGGATGCCGATATGGTGTGCTTTATTCACCGTCCGGAATATTATAAGATTTATCAGGATGATCGCGGTAACGACCTTCGCGGTATGGCGGAAATTGTGATAGCCAAGCATCGTAATGGTGCGGTAGGCGAAGTCTTACTCCGATTTAAAGGTGAGTTTACGCGATTCTCTAATCCGGAGGATGATATGGTGATACCGATGCCGGGTGAACCTACAGGTGCTATGCTGGGGTCTAAACTTAATGCAGGCTCTGTGGCCCCGCCTCCGCCGGAACCCGATTTTGTTCCGCAGGGGAATAATCCGTTCGGTGCAACGGAAGGACCATTGCCTTTCTAAAACGATCGTATAATGGAATAGAAACAACTGCTTGATCGGACGAAAACGACCGTTTGATTGGGGAAGATCGACCGCTCTTTTATAATGAAAGATACGGTTGAACAGATAAAACCGACCGCTTGATTGATTCCAATCGAGCGGTCGGTCTTTTTTTATGTATCAGGGATTGAGAGTATTCTGATACCGGTTAGTGACGGTAATGACGGAAAATATCAGGTTTGAGAGTATATAAAGGAAAATAAATAATTAGTAAAATGGAAAATAAAAATTCGAATTAATTATTTTCCTATATATACTATAATATCTCCCTCTATTTTTGTCACTACCGTCACTAATCCTGAATTTATTGAAGAATAATACAGTCTGGTACCCTGTTAGTTTAGCTTCTCTTTACATTTTTCTCTCAAATCGTTCTATGTCAACCGAAAAATCTTATTAACTTTGCGAAACTTTTTGAGAAACAATAAAAATTTAATTATATGAATATCTCTTATAACTGGCTGAAAGAGTATGTCAACTTTGATTTGACACCCGATGAAACGGCTGCAGCGCTGACCTCAATCGGCTTGGAAACAGGTGGTGTAGAAGAAGTGCAAACCATTAAGGGTGGTTTGGAAGGACTCGTGATCGGTGAAGTACTGACTTGCGAAGAACACCCGAATTCCGACCATTTGCATATCACTACCGTCAATCTGGGAGACGGAGAACCTGTGCAGATTGTATGTGGGGCTCCGAATGTAGCTGCCGGACAGAAAGTAGTGGTTGCCACCTTGGGGACCAAACTTTATGACGGTGATGAATGCTTTACTATCAAGAAGTCAAAAATCCGTGGTGTAGAATCTACAGGTATGATTTGTGCAGAAGATGAAATCGGTATCGGTACCGATCATGCAGGAATCATTGTGTTGCCGGCTGAAGCTGTGCCGGGTACTCTCGCCAAAGACTATTATAATATCAAGAGTGACTACGTGCTCGAAGTAGATATTACTCCTAACCGTGCAGACGCTTGTTCACACTATGGTGTAGCCCGTGACTTGTATGCTTACCTGATCCAGAATGGTAAACAGGCTACTTTACAGCGTCCGTCAGTAGACGGGTTTAAAGTAGAAAACCACGATCTGGACATCGAAGTAATAGTGGAAAACAGCGAAGCCTGTCCTCACTATGCCGGTGTTACGGTGAAAGACGTTACGGTGAAGGAAAGTCCCGAATGGCTGCAGAATAAATTGCGCCTGATCGGTGTGCGTCCTATCAATAATGTAGTTGATATTACTAATTATATCGTTCATGCTTTCGGCCAGCCGTTACATTGCTTCGATGCCGGAAAGATCAAAGGCAATGAAGTCATTGTAAAGACATTGGCAGAAGGAACTCCATTCGTCACATTGGATGAAGTGGAACGTAAGCTGAACGAACGCGATCTGATGATCTGCAACAAAGAAGAAGCGATGTGTATTGCCGGTGTGTTCGGCGGACTGGATTCCGGTTCTACGGAAGCTACGACAGATGTGTTCATCGAAAGTGCTTATTTCCATCCTACATGGGTGCGCAAGACTGCCCGCCGTCATGGTCTGAATACGGATGCTTCTTTCCGTTTCGAACGTGGTATCGATCCGAATGGTGTGATTTATTGTCTGAAACTGGCTGCCTTGATGGTGAAAGAACTGGCTGGTGGTACTATCTCATCCGAAATTAAGGATGTATGTGCTGCTGCTCCACAGGACTTCGTGGTAGACTTGTCTTATGAGAAGGTAAATTCGTTGATTGGTAAAGTTATTCCGGTGGAAACGATCAAGAGTATTGTTACCAGTCTGGAAATGAAAATCACGAATGAGACAGCTGAAGGACTGACATTGGCTGTTCCCCCTTATCGGGTGGATGTACAGCGTGACTGCGACGTCATCGAGGATATTCTCCGTATCTACGGATACAATAATGTAGAAATCCCGACTACACTGAATTCTAGTCTGACTACCAAAGGTGAACATGACAAATCAAATAAATTACAGAATTTGGTTGCAGAACAATTGGTTGGCTGTGGTTTCAACGAAATATTGAACAACTCTCTGACTCGTGCGGCTTATTACGATGGCTTGGAGAACTATCCGTCCAACCATCTGGTGATGCTGTTGAATCCGTTGAGTGCCGATTTGAACTGTATGCGTCAGACATTGCTGTTTGGCGGACTGGAAAGCATTGCTCACAATGCCAACCGTAAGAATGCTGATTTGAAATTCTTCGAATTCGGTAACTGCTATTACTTCGATGCGGACAAGAAGAACCCTGAAAAAGTACTGGCTACCTATTCGGAAGATTATCACCTCGGGTTGTGGGTAACCGGAAAGAAAGTTGCTAATTCATGGGCACATCCGGATGAGAACAGCTCGGTATACGAATTGAAGGCTTATGTAGAAAATATACTGAAGCGTCTGGGACTGGATTTGCACAATCTGGTAGTTGGCAATCTGACTGACGATATTTTCGCTGCTGCACTTTCTGTTCATACTAAAGGCGGCAAACGTCTTGCTTCTTTTGGTGTTGTGACAAAGAAACTGCTGAAAGCGTTTGATATCGACAATGAAGTATATTATGCCGACCTGAACTGGAAAGAACTGATGAAGGCTATCCGTTCTGTGAAGATCAGCTACAAGGAAATTTCCAAATTCCCGGCTGTGAAACGTGACTTGGCATTGTTGCTTGACAAGAATATACAGTTTGCCGAAATTGAAAAGATCGCCTATGAGACAGAGAAGAAACTGCTGAAAGAAGTAGAACTCTTCGATGTATATGAAGGCAAGAACCTTGAAGCAGGCAAGAAATCGTATGCAGTCAGCTTCCTCCTTCAGGATGAAACTCAGACGCTGAACGATAAGATGATCGATAAGATCATGTCTAAGTTGGTGAAGAATCTGGAAGACAAACTGGGTGCGAAATTGAGATAACTTTAAAATTCACAATTCAAAATTAATACAAACCAATGGGAAGAGCATTTGAATATAGAAAAGCCGCTAAGCTGAAAAGATGGGGGCACATGGCTAAAACATTTACAAGACTGGGTAAGCAGATTGCTATTGCCGTGAAGGCTGGTGGTCCGGAACCGGAAAATAACCCTACATTGCGTTCGGTCATCGCTACTTGTAAGCGTGAGAATATGCCGAAGGACAATATCGAACGTGCAATTAAGAACGCAATGGGTAAAGACCAGAGCGACTACAAGAGCATGACTTACGAAGGATACG
>ENA-OPAQ01001719-OPAQ01001719.1-human-gut-metagenome-genome-assembly--contig:-NODE-1719-length-12564-cov-2.424894_pt1 | contig 12564 bp, 9 predicted proteins | sample MGYA00241058_ERZ501432 | MGnify/ENA primary metagenome ERZ501432 (study PRJEB25962, sample SAMEA2042570) | human gut metagenome | biome: human gut; feature: human-associated habitat; material: faeces... | reverse complement strand
TTTTCCATTGTTAAAACACACTTTACAATATTTTGACTTTTATTGTCAAAATTTCTGTAAAAAAATGACGCCAATAATAGCAAAAAACCATCATCGGCGTAAGCATCAAAATAATAAACCCCCGTATGTCTCCATTCGGGGGCTTAATTTATATAATTATAGCATATAATTTATATTTTTCAAGTATTTTCTGTGTTATAACACATATTTTTTCATTATCTATATGTCATGTAGCACATTTTTATCTATTAAGGTAAGCATCGCAAGCCTTAGCTGCTTCTCTACCTTCGTGAATAGCCCATACAACAAGTGACTGACCTCTACGCATATCGCCAGCAACAAAGATACCCTTTGTACTTGTCTTGTGGTCTTCTTCATTAGCCTTAACATTACCTCTGTTATCAGTATCAAGAGAGAACTGCTTAATAAGAGTATCTTCCGGACCAGTAAAGCCCATTGCAATAAGAAGTAACTGGCAAGGCCATACCTTTTCACTACCCTTAACTTCGTGAGGTATCATTCTGCCATTTTCGTTTTTCCATTCTACCTTTACAGTATGAACTTCTTTAATGTTGCCCTTTTCATCTGGAACAACCTTCTTAACTGTTGTAAGGTATTCTCTAGGGTCTTTGCCAAACTTGAAGATAGATTCTTCCTGACCGTAATCTGTCTTCTTTACTCTTGGCCACTGTGGCCATGGGTTGCCGGCTGTTCTGCCTTCTGGAGCTTCCGGCATAATTTCAATCTGAGTTACACTCTTGCAACCGTGTCTGATAGAAGTTGCACAACAGTCAGTACCAGTATCGCCACCACCAATGATGATAACGTCTTTACCTTCTGCACTGATGTAATTTCTATCCTTTAAACCAGAGTCTAAGAGGCTCTTTGTATTAGCCTTAAGGAAATCAACAGCAAAGTGGATACCCTTTGTTTCTTCTCTGCCTTCTGCTACTAAATCTCTAGCCTTTGTAGCACCACAGCAAAGAACAACAGCATCAAATTCGCTCATAATCTTAGCAGCAGGATAGTTCTTGCCAATTTCAGTATTAGTAACAAATGTAATACCTTCTTTTTCAAGAATATCCACACGTCTCTGAACGATTTTCTTATCCAACTTCATATTAGGAATACCGTACATTAAAAGACCACCAATTCTGTCATTTCTTTCAAATACAGTAACCTTATGACCAAGCTGATTTAAAATGTCTGCACAAGCAAGACCTGAAGGACCAGAACCTACAACTGCAACTCTCTTTTCTGTAGACTTTTTAGGAATTCTAGGCTTAACCTTACCTTCCTTAAACATTGTATCAATAATATGAACTTCAATATTCTTTACAGTTACAGCCGGTTCATTCATACCTAATGTACAAGAACCTTCGCAAAGTGCAGGACAGACTCTACCTGTAAATTCAGGGAAGTTACTTGTCTTACAAAGTCTGTGGTATGCTTCTTCAATCTTACCGTGATAAACAAGGTCATTCCATTCTGGAATAAGGTTGTTAAGTGGGCAACCACCTACCAATCTGTCACCAGTGTGACAGAATGGTACACCACAGTTCATACATCTAGCACCCTGTGTCTGAAGGTCTTCAAGGCTACAATGAGTGTGAAATTCTTCCCAATCCTTCATTCTTACCTCAGGTTCTCTATCCTGAGGTAATTTTCTTTCATATTCCATAAAACCGGTTGGCTTACCCATTTACAGCACTCCTTTCAGTCTTTGTAGCAGCTGGAGCAGTATGACTTACAAGTCTGAAAGCATCTAATCTAGCTTCTTCATCTGTCATACCAGCAGCCTTACACTTTTCAATTTCTGTAATCATTTCCTTATAAGCCTGAGGAATAACCTTTACAAACTTCTTGTATTCTGTATCCCAGTTTTCAAGTATTGCCTTAGCTCTCTTAGAATTTGTATATTTAAAGTGATTTTCAATTAACTTCTTTAATTCTGCAATATCCTTATCTTCTACCATTTCTTCAAGTAAAAGACCATTCTTGTTGCATCTTGATCCAAACTGACCGTCTTCGTTGTATACGTAAGCTATACCACCACTCATACCGGCACCAAAGTTGATACCTGTCTTACCAAGTACAGCAACTCTACCACCAGTCATATATTCACAGCCGTGGTGACCGATACCTTCTACTACAGCAGAAATACCAGAGTTTCTTACACAGAATCTTTCACCTGCCATACCATTGATATATGCTTCACCATCAATAGCACCATAGAATGCTACGTTACCAATAATAACATTATCTTCTGCTACAAACTTAGCGTCCTTAGGAGGAACAACTATAATCTTACCACCTGAAAGACCCTTACCAATGTAGTCATTAGAATCGCCGTAAAGCTTCATTGTAACACCGTGGTTCTGGAATGCACCAAAACTCTGACCAGCTGAACCAACAAATTCAAGGTTGATTGTATCTTCTGGAAGACCTTCAACACCGTAAACCTTAGTGATTTCGCTTGAAAGAATAGTACCACAAACTCTGTCAGTATTAGAAATACCGAGAGATGCACTAATCTTCTTACCATTCTTAATAGCTGGCTGACAAAGTCTTACAATAGCATTTACATCGAGACACTTTTCAAGTTCGTGGTCCTGCTTAACGTTGAAGTATCTTTCATAATCGTTAGAGCAAATCTTTGGCTGATAAAGCATACCAGCAAGGTCAACATTCTTAGCCTTCCAGTTGTTGATATTCTTTCTAGGAGAAAGTTTTTCAACATGACCAACCATTTGGTTAATGCTCTTAACGACAATCTTAGCCATCCATTCTCTTAAATCCTGAGCAATAAATCTCATGAAGTTTTCAACATATTCTGGCTTACCCTTGAACTTAGCTCTTAATTCTGGGTTCTGAGTAGCAACGCCAACTGGACAAGTATCAAGGTTACAAACTCTCATCATTACACAGCCCATAGTAATAAGTGGACCAGTAGCAAAACCGAATTCTTCAGCACCTAAAAGACAAGCAACAGCTACATCTCTACCAGTTAATAACTTACCGTCTGTTTCAATAACAACTCTGTTTCTAAGGTTGTTCATAAGAAGTGCCTGATGAGTTTCAGCAACACCTAATTCCCAAGGAAGACCTGCGTGACGGATACCTGTTCTTGGAGCAGCACCTGTACCACCGTCATAACCACTGATTAAGATAACATCTGCTCTACCCTTAGCAACACCAACTGCAATAGTACCAACACCTGCTTCAGAAACAAGCTTTACAGAAATTCTTGCATCTCTGTTGGCATTCTTACAATCGTGAATAAGCTGTGCTAAATCTTCGATTGAGTAAATATCGTGGTGTGGTGGAGGAGAAATAAGGCTTACACCTGGAGTTGAGTTTCTAGCTTTAGCAATCCATGGGTAAACTTTCTTACCTGGTAAGTGACCACCTTCACCTGGCTTAGCACCCTGTGCCATCTTTATCTGAATTTCAACAGCATTCTGTAAGTAGTGGATTGTTACACCAAATCTACCACTGGCAACCTGCTTAATAGCTGAACGTCTTAAATCACCATTTTCATCTGGAGTAAATCTTTCAGCTTCTTCGCCACCTTCGCCAGAGTTAGACTTACCACCAAGTCTGTTCATAGCTATTGCCATACATTCGTGAGCTTCCTTAGAAATAGAACCGTAGCTCATTGCACCTGTCTTAAATCTCTTTACGATAGATTCTACAGATTCAACCTCGTCAATATTAATTGGCTTTTCAACTGTCTTAATATCAAGCATACCTCTAATTCTGAAAAGCTGTTGGCTTGTGTCGTTTTCCATAGCAGCAAACTCTTTGTAAAGTTTGTAATCGCCTTCACGACAAGCTCTCTGGAGAAGATAAATGCTCTTTGGATTGAACATATGACATTCGCCATCTTTTCTCCACTTGTAGTTACCACCTGCTTCAAGAGCATCAACCTTCTTTAATGGGTCAAATGCCTTTTCGTGACGTAACTGAGCTTCCTTATCAATCTGGTTAATATCAATACCACCGATTCTTGTTACAGTACCTGTGAAGTATTTGTCTACAACGCTTTCGCTAATACCAAGGGCTTCGAAAATCTGAGCACCCTGATAAGACTGTATTGTAGAAATACCCATCTTAGACATAATCTTTACGATACCACTTGTAACAACATTTCTGTAGATATTAACAGCCTCGTCAGCTGTTTTATCAAAGTATTTATTTTCAGCCATATCTGTTAATGTTTCATAAGCAAGATATGGATTAACTGCATTAACACCATAACCAAGGAGAACAGCAAAATGGTGTACTTCTCTTGGTTCACCGGTTTCAAGAATGATACTTGCATTCATTCTCTTACCATTTCTGATTAAGTGATGATGAACACCGGCACCGGCTAAAAGTGCAGGAATTGCACACTTGTTTTCATCTACACCCTTATCAGATAATACAATGATGTTGTAATCATTGTCCATAGCAATATCAACAGCCTCAAACATCTTATCAAGAGCAGTTTCAAGACCATTTTCTTCCTTTGGATTATATAACATAGAAATAGTAACTGCCTTAAAGTCATTATCCTTAATAGCCTTTAAGTCTGCTATTTCCTTGTTTGTAAGTATAGGAGAATTACATCTTATTCTCTTGCAGTTCTGAGGTTCTGCCTTTAATAAGTTCTTTTCTCCACCTAAATAAGTAATTGTACTTGTTACAATTTTTTCTCTTATTGCATCAATAGGAGGGTTTGTAACCTGTGCAAAAAGCTGCTGGAAGTAGTTGTATAAAAGCTGTGGCTTATCAGAAAGAACAGCAAGTGGAATATCTGTACCCATTGCATGAATAGGGTCTGTACCTGTTTCCACAATCTGCTTTAATGTCATATCAATATCTTCCCAAGTGTAGCCAAAGGCTTTCTGCTTAGTAAGAAGGTCAAGTTTGCTGTCAAAGTTATTTTCCTTGTTTACAAACAATGTTTCAAGCTCAATAAGTTTGTTCTGCATAAGCTCACCATAAGAATGAGATTCTGCATCTTTCTTAATCTGGTCAACAACATCTTCCCAATGGTAAACTCTGTTACCAGTTTTAATATTGTCAATATCAAGAAGATTTTCTTCAACCCACTTCTTGTATGGGTGCTGTTTAGCAATTTCGCCCTTTACTTCTTCATCAGGAATAATTCTGCCCTGCTTAGTATCAATAAGGAGCATCTTGCCCGGCTCAAGACGTTTCTTAGCAATAATGCTAGAATCATCAACATCAAGAACACCAACTTCAGAAGACAAAATAAGCATATCGTCCTTAGTTACATAGTATCTTGCTGGTCTTAAACCATTTCTATCAAGTGTTGCACCTACAACATCACCATCTGTAAATGCAATAGCTGCCGGACCGTCCCAAGGTTCGCCACAAGTAGAATTGTACTCATAGAAAGCTCTCTTGTCTGGGTCCATTGTTTCATCATTTTCCCAAGGTTCAGGAATAGCCATCATAACAGCCTGTGCCATTGGAATACCTGAAAGTGTAAGCATATTCAAGTAGTTATCAAGCATAGCTGAGTCTGAACCGTCTTCATTTATAACAGGATAAATCTTTTTAATATCATCGCCAAATGCGTCAGTTTCAAACATTTTCTGACGAGCATTTGTCCAGTTTACATTACCTCTGATAGTGTTAATTTCACCATTGTGGATAATGTATCTGTTAGGATGTGCTCTTTCCCAACTAGGGAATGTGTTAGTAGAGAAACGGCTATGTACAAGAGCAATAGCTGTTGTCATATCAAGGTCCATAAGGTCAAGATAGAAACGAGTTACCTGGTCTGGAGTAAGCATACCCTTGTATACAATAGTCTTTGCAGAAAGAGATGCAAAATAGAAATAGCTATCCCTTTCGCCTTCACAATATCTAATTTCTTTTTCTGAACGCTTTAATACTACAAAAAGCTTTCTTTCAAATGCCATACCGGCTTCTACATCTTCAGGACGCTTAATAAATACCTGAACAATGTGAGGCATAGCCTCTCTAGCTGATGCACCGATACATTCTGAATAAGTAGGAACTTCTCTGTAACCCAGATACTCCATACCTTCTTCTTCAATAATACCCTGTAACTTAGCAAGAGAATTCATTCTTGTATCAGTATCAGGAGATAAGAAAAGCATACCTACACCGTAGTCGCCTTCCTTTGGAAGATTAATGGAGTCGTTGTCACAGACTTTCTTCATAAACTTATGAGGAATTTGAATTAAGATACCAGCACCATCACCTGTATCAGGCTCACTACCGACACCACCTCTGTGTGCTAAGTTCTTGAGGATTTCAATAGCATCGTTTACAATGCTGTGAGACCTCTTACCCTTAATGTTTACAAGACAACCGATACCACAGTTGTCATGTTCAAAACGAGGGTCATATAAACCCTGCTTTTGTGGCAAACCATTCTGAATCACAAAACCAACCCTTTCTTAAATTAATATGCTATAAATATTTTTTGATATAAAAAGCGTCCGAAATGGTATAGTATCCCTATACATTTCAGACGCCTTTGCCTTTAACAACATAATACAACAACACCGCCTCAAATGCAAGTGTTTTTTCTAATTTTTTAAAATATTTTGCAATTTTTATTTATTTTATTAAGCAAAAGTCTTTTTCACTTAATAAAATAAAGATACAAATTTTTCTTATGTATTAAAAAATCATTATTTTTAAGTATTATACTATTTAAATTATCTTCTATTTATTTCATTTCACTTTAAGGGTTATTTTCACCTTGATTAAATTAAGTATAACTTATTTTAAAATGGTCAAAATATTAAACACCCTTAATTTTATTATAATTTAGTGCTCTTTTTTGTCAATAAAATTTTATCATTATTAACTAAAAAAATTAACAAAATTTTCATTGACATTTTTTACTGTTTATACTATACTCACCTTAATAAAAGGGAGTAGTTTGCAGATTTTTTCTGTATGCGTTATCGTCAGTACGATTTTTAATCCGGTGCGTATTTAATAGACAAGACTTTTATTGTATCACAGTAAATGGGGTATGATAAAATTCTTGTTTTTTTATTGCCCCAAAGACCTAACGAAAGGGGAATTTTTTATGATGTATTTATTGTTAATTGTAGGCTTTGTATTCCTTATAAAGGGAGCCGATTTGTTTGTAGAGGGTGCAGGTTCTTTGGCTCATTCTCTGAAAATACCTAGCATTATTATTGGACTTACTGTAATTGCTATGGGTACTTCTGCTCCTGAAACAGCCGTTAGTATTTCATCTTCATTACAGGGAGCAAATGAAATTGCTGTAGGAAATGTAGTAGGTTCTAATCTTTTTAATCTTCTTGTAGTAGTAGGTGTATGCTCAATTTTACACCCTATTAAAATTACAAAAGAAATTACCAAAAGGGATTTTCCATTTTCAATACTTGCAACTGTGGCTTTGGGAATTGCTCTTGTAAGTGGTTTGATTATTTCAGGTAGCCCTACTGTAAGCCGATTTGACGGCATATGTTTTATTGTTATTTTTGCAATTTATATTTTTATGCTTGTTCGTTCAGCAATGGCATCAAGAAAAAACTCTACTAATGAAGAAGTAGTTATACACAACCACTCTGTGCCTACTTCACTTATTTTTATTGCCATAGGACTTGCCGGTGTAATTATTGGTGGTAACCTTGTTGTAGACAATGCAACACTTATTGCTGAAGCCTTTGGTATGTCGCAGACACTTATTGGACTTACAATAGTTGCCATAGGTACTTCCCTCCCAGAACTGGTCACAAGTATTGTTGCATCTAAAAAAGGCGAAAACGATATGGCACTTGGCAATGTAATAGGTTCAAATATATTTAATTTGCTATTAGTTCTCGGTGTTGCCGGTACAGTTTCTCCAATACATTTGCCAAATATGGAGTCAGTTATAGACTGTGTCATTCTTCTTGTAGTCAGTTTACTTGTTTTCTTCATAATTAAAAGGACAAGTATCGTAGGTAAAAAAACCGGTGCTTTAATGGTTTTAATCTACATTGTTTACACAATTTATATTTTTTACAGAAATTATTTTATGTAGTAAGAAAATACAGAAAACTTAAAAATATTAAATATCATTTGTTTTTAAACCACAGTGTAAAGGTATAATTATTGTATTTTTTAGTTAATTCTGTTTAAACTTGACATCAAAAAACAATAGTATTAGAATATACACCAAAGCGAGGGTGCGATGTTTCTTTAGGGGAATGTCCGCCCTCTTTATCTATATAATTGGAGGCACTATTATGTATTACACATCATTTTTACCAGACTACAGCGTTGGAGAGGATTGTTATGACGCTGTGCCTAAAATTGCAAAACAATATGGAAAGACTGCCGTTGTCATAGGTGGTAAAACAGCTATGAGCAAGGCAAAGCCTTATCTTGATGAAGCTGTAAAGGACAGCGAAATAGAAATTATTGACTATGTATGGTACGGTGGCGATTCTTCTTACGAAAACGCTCAAATGTTAATAGATAACCCTGTTGTTCAAAAAGCCGATATGATTTTTGCAGTAGGTGGTGGTCGTGCTGTTGATACTTGTAAGTAGTATTTACAAAACTTGACAAGCCATTTTTCACTTTCCCTACTGTTGCATCAAACTGTGCTGCTTGTACAGCAATAGCCGTTATATACAATTCTGACGGAACATTTAAGGAATATTTCTATCCTAAATGCCCATCATATCACACATTTATAAACACAAGAATTATTGCTGACTCACCTGATTCTCTTTTATGGGCAGGAATTGGCGATGCTCTTTCTAAGGAATATGAAGTTCTCTTTGCTACAAGAGCTGAAGAACTTTTCCACACTACACTTTTAGGTGCTCAGCTTTCAAAGGCTTGTACAGCTCCTTTAATTGACTTTGGTGCAAAGGCTCTTGAAGATTGTAAAGCTAATAAGGCATCATACGAACTTGAACAGGTTGCCCTTGATATTATTATCAGTACAGGTATTGTATCTAACCTTACATCAGGTGGCGAAAAGTATTACTACAACAGCAGCCTTGGTCACGCATTTTACTATGGCTCAACTGTTATTCCAAAGGCTGAAAAGCATCTTCACGGTGAAGTTGTTTCCTTTGGTGTTCTCTGTCTTTTAACTTACGACAATCAGCTTGAAGAAAGAGAAAGAATTATGAAGTTCCACAAAACTATCGGACTTCCAACTTGCCTTGCCGATATGGAAATAACTGAAGAAGATATTCCAGCCATTGTAGAAAAGGCATCAACTGTAAGAGAATGGACTTGCGTACCTTATGCAACTTATAAGGATAAATTTGCAAAAGCTATTCTTGAAACAGACAAGGTAGGCAAAACATTCTAAAATAAATACATTCCTTTTAAGTATCTTCCAATGATTTGGAGGGTACTTTTTTTGTGCCATAAATCTCCAATATTGGACTAAGAGTACAACAATTTTATAATTTACAATGCTAAACTATAAAAAAGACAAAAGGGAGGTAAAAATTATGTCTGAAAATGATAACAAAAACATTAACAATGAGGAAAATACAAATGTTAATGAAAACAATGGGCAAACTACTGAAACACAAAATGATGGTCATGTTCAAAATGTTGTTGATAATATAAAGTTAATAATAGCCTCTGTATTGGTTATTGTAGCTTTAAGTGCCATCTCTACTTTTTTATATTTACTTGTTACAACCTGTACTTTCGGTCATAAGTGGCAACCGGCTAACTGTGTAACTCCACAAACCTGTGAAAAATGTAAACAAACTAAAGGTGCTCCTTTAGGTCACAACTGGATTGCAGCAACTTGTACAAAACCTAAAACTTGTTCTCGCTGTAATGAAACTGAAGGAGAGCCTATAGCTCATAAAATTGAAAATACTAATGTGACTAAAAAACCTACTTGTTCAGAAACTGGAGAAAAAGTTGGCGTTTGCTCTATATGTCACCAAACTATAACTCAAACTATTCCAGCTACTGGACATAAAGCTGGGGAATGGGAAATGTACACAGAACCTACTATTGATTCAGCCGGCGAAAAAGTGCAAAAGTGTACTGTATGTGGAGCGATTGTAAATAGATGGTCCGTTCATCTCACACCAGAAGAAATTTATGAGCGTTATTACCCTATTACACTTGTTTCACTTTCCAAGCGTAATATCAGTTCTTATAACGAATGTCACTATTCTATACAATATAGAGTGGATAATAACAGCTCAACTGATATAAACAGCATTACAGTAAAAGCCACTTTATGCGACAGTAGTGGTAAAGAGGTAACATCTAATACAGGCTACATATTTAACTTGCCAGCATCTCAATCAAAAGAACGTACAATGTTTATTTCAGATTCAAGAGATTATTTGCGTTTAAAAAGCTTAGAAGTAGTAAATGTTGACTAGGTATACTTACTTATATGTAAATATAATCCGATTATGTACTTATAGCTTTAATAGTTAATAAATAAAATATAGGGACTAAATTCTAGTTTATGAATTTAGTCCCTATATTACTGACCAATAAATATACCCTAATTTCTGAAGTGTACTTTTTGTACCATCCTATTTGCTATAATATCCTTATTGAACAGGATATTAGGTTTAAGATGTATACCTATTTACAAAAAGCTGTAAATTCATATTATAAATATATTTGAAAGGAAGATAAAGTCAATGAAAAAGACAACTGATGAGTTGATGAACAATATTAAAAATGTATTATCCATAGAAGATTTTTTCAAAGATAATAAATCTGAATATTTTAATATAACTGCTGACCAATACTTGAGAAAACTTCTACAGGAAAAGGATTTAAAAGTAAGTCAAATTGCTGTCAGTTCTTGTCTTGGAAATTATGTCTATAAAGTTTTTAACGGAAGTAGAAAAGCTAATCGAGATGTTTATATTGCCATAGGAATAGCTATGAAACTTACCTACAATGAATTACAACTTTTGCTACGACTTTCCAAATATTTAATGCTAGACCCTAGAGATAAAAGGGATTCTATCTTTCTTTATGCACTTTCGAAGCAATTAACCGTTATGGAAACAAATGATATACTTTTCAGCTGTAATAATGAAATACTAGGAAAGATTTCCGAACACAAATAGCTTTATTAACCCAAAAAGGTATCTCAATAAATGGGATACCTTTTCATTATATATACAGTGTATTTTCTTTTGGCTCACTACAAACCATTTTCAATTTTTCTGTAACAGCATTAACAATAGCACTGTTCAATTTTCTAGCATTTTCAGGACAGACAGCCACACACCTCATACAGCCTATGCACTTTTCCTTATCTGTTTCCTCCAGAGAAATAATAGCACCAACAGGACAGTTTTCAACACAGACACCACATTTTGTACAATTCTTATTTGCCCTAGGATAATCCGGCATAGTTCCAATTTCCTTATATGGATAATTGCCTACTACTTCAACACCAATTTTTCCACTTTCTATTTTCTTGTTTATTTTTTCTTTAAATATATTCAACTGTTCAATGTCACTTTTATTAGGTCTACCCTCTCCTATTGTGTTAGCAATAGAATGCTGAGCTATCGCCCCTATTCCTGCCACCACTTTAAAACCTATTTTTTCTGACGTATTCTTTAGTTCCAACAAAGCATCATCAAACTCTCTATTGCCATAAACAGCTACAACAACAGCTTTTGCACCATTACCCTTAATTTCACTTAATCTCTCAATGAATACCTGTGGAACTCTACCATAATATACCGGTGCAAGTATGTAACAGACATCTTCACTCTTAAAATTCAGCTCTTTTCCACTTAAAGTAAAATCAATTAAGTAATTACACAGTATTTCAGCAACTGTCTTTACTCCACCTGTAGGACTAAAATATATAGCCTTTTCTCCCATTGTATCTCCTCCTAAACAAATTTTTATCTTACTGGCTCGTAATCTATTTTAGAAACTTCATCCGTTGCTTCTAATTTAAAAATAACCGGTCTTAATCCATCATTGCAACTACAAATAGCAACCCCTGGCTTTTTTATCCAATCTCCATAGTAAAACACATCATTTCCTGCCCCATGTGCAAGTGCAAAAACATATTGATAAATAGCTTTCCAAGCCTCATCACACAATTCCTCCGGCTTTGCATAGTCTGCATAAAATACTTGACCTTCTTTTAACATTGGGCAGGCAGTAAGACCATCTACTCCATATTCTAAAGCTAAGTCCTTATTAAACATAGTTTTCAATACCGTAATCTTTACTTTTTTCATAATTATCACTCTCCCTTTATATCTTTCATCATTTCCATAAAATGCCCCAAATTGCCTTTACCGGCAAATTTATCAATATCAAAAAAGTTGCTTTCTACACCAATCCACAATAAAGGATTTTCGTCTCCATAAACATCCAATGCCTTTTCTAAATATCCAAAATAGACTTCCAATGTAAGGTCTTGTATAAAATAAATCGAATCAACAAGATGATGCAAAACAATATCCTTTGACGAAATTCCTGTTTCCTCAAAAAGTTCTCTGTAAGCTGCATTTTCACTACTTTCTCCTTTTTGAACTTTTCCACCAACAAAATTTAACTTTCCTT
>ENA-OPAQ01001718-OPAQ01001718.1-human-gut-metagenome-genome-assembly--contig:-NODE-1718-length-12564-cov-3.760253_pt1 | contig 12564 bp, 10 predicted proteins | sample MGYA00241058_ERZ501432 | MGnify/ENA primary metagenome ERZ501432 (study PRJEB25962, sample SAMEA2042570) | human gut metagenome | biome: human gut; feature: human-associated habitat; material: faeces... | reverse complement strand
CGATGATCACACGTACACCAGTCTCTTTTACGAATTCGTACTCGAATTTTTCCATACGCATGGAAGTTGTAGGACCTACGGAAACCATCTCAAATTTGTCATTCTCTAATGGACGGATAATTGGTCCTGCATGGAAAATCGCATTATTTCTTACATCTACCGGAATTTCTCTTCCTTCTTCTACGACACGGCGGTGTGCTACATCACGGCATGTTGTCATGCTTCCGTTTAAATAAATGATATCGCCGATTTTGATTCCTTCTAAATCCTCTGCTGAAACTGGTGTTGTTAAAATTGTTTTTCCATTGATTCTCTCTACCATTATAATTCCACCCCCGTATGTGTTGTGATTGTATAATTAAGATCTTTATCAAAAATAATGTGTCCTCTTCTGTGGCTCCAGCATCCGACATTGACTGCGACACCAATTGTGGATGGATGACGGGCTGTGTTCTCGATATTAACGCCCATAACAGAATATTTTCCGCCCATTCCCTGAGGTCCAAGACCGATCTTGTTGATTCCATCCTCAAGCAATGTCTCCATCTTGGCTGCACGCTCGTTCTCATTGTGGGAACCGATCGGACGCATTAATGCTTTCTTGGAAAGTAATGCTGCTGTCTCAACAGATGTTGCAACACCGACACCCACTAACAATGGAGGACATGCGTTCAAACCATAAGTTGTCATAACATCCATAACGAATTTGGTAACACCCTCGTAACCTTCACCTGGCATTAATACCATTGCTTTTCCTGGAAGAGTACATCCGCCGCCTGCCATGTATGTATAGATTTCACATTTGTCACTGTTTGGTACAATATCCCAGAATACAGTAGGCGTTCCTTTACCAACATTCTTGCCTGTGTTGTACTCATCGAAAGTCTCTACACTGTTGTGACGTAATGGCGCTTTAAATGTTGCTTTTACAACAGCTTCTTTCAATAATCCCTCTAACTCATCGATAAGTGGGAACTTTGTTCCGCATTTTACCCAGAACTGTAAAACACCAGTATCCTGGCAGCTTGGACGGTTTAATTCAACCGCAAGACGCTGGTTCTCGAACATGGTATCATAAATTGTTTTGGATAATGGACTGTCCTCTTTGTCTCTTAACTCTGTGAGCTTTGCGATGACATCATCTGGTAATTTTTTTGCTATATGAGCGATGAAATTTGCCATATAGTTGGTAAGCTGTTCTACCTGTTTTTCGTTTGACATAATTCGTTCCTCCTGAAAAATATTATGGATTCTTTTTATAAGTTTTCGGGTGCACTGTGTCATTCACACAATACAGCCATTTTTTATCATCAATATCCGCTTATGGAAAAAACGGATATAAGATTGGCAGTAAGATCATGCTGACGACAGTTGCCACAAGGATCAGCGGCACACCTGCTTTTGCGTAATCTTTGAAAGTATATCCTCCGGCTGTCACAACCATCGTGTTTGCCGGCATACCGATTGGTGTTGCATATGCACAGGAACCTCCGATGACACATGCCATAAGCACTGCTCTTGGATCTGCTCCCATCCCCTGTGCAATGGAAACACAGATTGGAGCCATCAGTGCGGTGGTAGCGGTGTTTGACATAAAGTTTGTCAGTACACAGCAGAGCATAAACACTACAAACGTAAGTATATATGGGGATGGGTTCTCACCGAGAACTCCGATCACTGCTTTTGCGATATCCTCTCCTGCTCCGGTTGTCTGCAATGCAGATGCAAGAGAAAGCGTTCCTCCGAAAAGGAAAACTGTTTTCAGATCAATGGATTTCAGTGCGTTTTTCTCACTGATCACTCCGGTTAAGATCAATGCCAGTGCTCCGATACATCCTGTAATACAAAGCTTGATACCAATCTGATCTTCAAAGATCATTCCGAGTAATGTCAGGATCAGAATGATGAGTGACAATGCCTGTTTCCACTTTGGAACATTGGAAAAATCTTTCTGTTCATCATAGCTGCTGTCTGTTCCGCCTGTTTTGTTCGGCAGTAATTTATATCCGAAAAATGCAAAGTAAATAATCCCACAGACTAAAATCGGAAGTCCGACTTTTGCATATTCAAAAAATCCAAATCCCATGTCCATCTCTTCCATAACGGACTGTGCGATAAGATTACCCGGCGCACCAATCAGGGAAAGGTTACCGCCCATCGCTGCTGCAAATACAAGCGGCATTAAAAGCCTTGATCTTGAATATCCTGACTTTGCTGCAATTCCGATAACTACCAGAATTAAAACTGCTGCTGTTCCTGTGTTGGAAAGCACACCGCTCATCAATCCTACAATAATCATGATCGCAATGATAAGCTGTCTCTCTGTCTTGGCAAAATGTGTAACCACTCCGCCAATCTTATTTGCCATACCTGTTTCAAACAATGCTCCCCCGACAATAAACATTGCCACGAACAAAATGACATTGCTGTCGATAAACCCTGCAAATGCTGTTTTCCAGTCTAACACCCCTGTTACGACAAGACCGACACAGATGATCATGGATGTTACCCCAAGTGGAATCTTTTCCCACACAAACATTACAATGGCAAACAATAAAAATAATAACGTTATTGTTGCTGGACTCATATCATTCCTTCTCCCTTCATCTTTTTGATATTTGATATGTGATAATGTATCCATTTGTTGATTACACAATATAACAAAAAACCGAAGTCGTCAACTGTTTTTGACAACTTCGGCATTTTCTATAATTTTATATTTTCTTTTTTGTGCATTATTTGTCAATAACCTCGATTCCGGTTTTGCACGAAAAATATTTTTTTCACATCACTGATAGTAAGTCAGCATATCGTCCCGGCTTCGCATAATATGTGCGTACATTTCTTTTTTGGCGCGCTCACCATCTCCTGCTGCAATTGCGTCCATGATCCTGCCATGTTCCTCGATGGAAATCTTTGCATACTCTTGTTCCGTCACCATATTTCCCATAGACAACCCATTCCATAGTTCTGCGATCATATTTTCCATCTTTTTATTTCCGGCTGCTGCCCAGATTTCACTGTGAAACTCCCTGTTCTGGCTCGCATACTGACTGTAATCTCCATTTTCCAAAGCAGCTTTGGATTCCTCATAAGAATCTCTGATACCGCTGATATCCACACCTTCTTCTGCTGCAAGCCCGGCACACGCACTCTCCAAAATCGCCCGCAGCTGATAATGTTCCCTGATATAAGTGTCTGTAATCCCTAAAACAATTGCGCCCTTGTTCTGCCGCAGCTTAATCAGTCCATCTCTCGCAAGAATCTGAAATGCTTCTCTTACAGGTGTAATCGAGACATTCAGCTGAGTTGCCACACTGTCTAAAGAAAGGATTTCTCCCTCTTTCATCTTTCTTGACAAAATTGCTTTCCGCAGCTCCGATGCTACCTTTTCCTTAGCAGATGGTATTTTTATCGGTTTCAAACCATTCATTTCTCAAAACCTCTTTCTTTTTTCACATTTTCTGTCAGTAATCTATAATATTCCTCCAGTGCGACTTCCATCACGACGGTATCTTTTCTGCAATATGCACTGTGAACAGTTTCAAGTTTATTCCGTCTGAGCTGTTTCTGCTCCGGATCTTTTCCCATTTCTGTCTCTTCCGATGCAAAACGGATATAACAGTCTGCCGATGTCTCTAAAAGCCTGCGGAAAAGTCCGTTTGTGATCGTTCCATAGACAAATTCATGGAACTTCTCTTCTGCATCTTCGCCCTCTGCTGAGTACACCCATTCAAAGGACATCTCTGCAAGGTCTTTTAATGCTTTCTTTTCCACATTTCCGAACATATCAAATATTTCTTCAATATTTCTTTCCGAAAAATCTGCCACCACAACATGGCGGGTTGCAAGTCGCCTTACAAGTCCCTGCTCCTCTAAAATCTGTAGTGCCTCACGGACCGGCATTCTCGAATAGCCAAGTTTCTCTGACAATTCCTCCTGGCGAAGCGGCTGTCCTGCCTCCATTCTTCCTGATAAAATCTCATTTTGTATTGCTTCTGCGATATAATCGCAGGTACGTTTGTTTTTCATTTCTTTCTCCTTTTAGTACGTTTCATTTGTGCACTGCTCGTAGCTTTATATATAATGTATCCAATTTCCCCTTATTTGTAAATAAAAACCTTTTGAAACACAAAAAGGAAGCTGATTTTTCTATAAAAATCAACTTCCCTGCTTTTCTTTTATTTTTCTATCCCTTAATAAAACGGAAACATCAACGGCATTAAAAAAATCGTCATAATCGCAAGAATCACTGCCAGAGGTGTACCGCATTTCAGATAATCTTTCAGCGTATATCCGCCCGGTTCAATGATCATGATCTGGCACGGTGCTGCCATCGGCGTCATGATAGAAATGCAGCTTGCGGTGAGTACACCCACAACGGCTGCTCTCGGATCAATCCCAATTTTCATACAAGCCGATACAACAAGTGGAATGAAAATCGTAAGTGTTGCCAGATTCGACATGATCTGGGTAAGTAAAAATGGAATCAGGAAAAATACCGCCATGATCAGATACGGATTCGTTGTATTTCCAATCAGACTGATCATCCAGTCCGCCACGACATCCCCTGCACCTGTAATTTTGATCGCCTCTGATAAGGTCAACACCCCTGCAAATAAAAAGATTGTCGGCTGATGAATGGAATCCAATGCCTCTTTTTCGTTTAAAATTCCACTTAATACTAGCAAAACAGCGCCAATGCATGCAACAATATACATCGGGATTCCGATTACACTTTCAAAAAGCATTGCGAGAATTGTAACCACAATGATGATAATTGCAATCTTTTCCTTTATCGGACTTAATTTTGCAGACTTTCTTCCTGTATGCCCGCCATCTACAAATGTGTTGTTATCAATATCTGGCATTAACTTATATCCAACAAACGTCATATATAAAATTGACACCACAAGCAATGGGATTCTTGCAATTGTAAAATCCCAGATATAAAGCTCATTTGGTGCTCCTGCCTTTGCCATAATATCAATCCATGTGATATTGCTCGCCCCCTGTCCCAAAAAGGTCATCGAAGTCGCAATATTGGCACAGGCCATCGCAGGATACAACAGTTTGCTTCTGCTTGTGCCAATCTCATTTGCAATTCCAACCAGAAGTGAGATCATGATCGCAGCCGTCGCTGTCGCGCTCGTGATACTTGCAAGCAGCGATGAGGCAATACATGCCAGAAAAATCAGCATTTTCGGATTATCCTTGTAGCGGACAACCAGCTGCTCCGCCTTATCGATCAGACTTGTTTTCGTAAGTCCTGCTCCAATGACAAACATTGCCACAAACATGACCACATTTGTGTTGATAAATCCACTGAATGCCTCCGCAGGTTCCATCACTCCTGTCATGATGAGCGATAGCATAATTCCGGCTGAAATCACGGAAAACGGAATTTTTCCTGTGATAAAAGCAACGATCGTAAGCACTAAAATAAGTAACGTAATTTCTAACGGTGTCATCTGTTCCTCCAACTTTTCCTGAGTATGATAATTTTTTAACAAGTATAACTATCATATGTCAGAAGTGCCAGAAAGTACAGTTCCTTATTTTCACGCAATATGTCCTTTAACTACATATTATTATTTCCAGTATATGCTGCTACCGGATTGCTTCACAGATAATCTCGTACAGCTTTTCCATCTCCGTTTTTAATATGATATCTTTCATATAAATCAGGTCAATTTCAGTCTGAATCGGTGCATCTCCGATTGATAACGGTACAATTTCTTTTGAAAACGGGTTATTAAAAATCATATGATCCAACGTGATCATAATTGCTTTATGGTACGCCACACAAGACAGTCCTGTTCTCGTCCCACTGATCTGATATACAATGTTAGGTTTTAAATGGTAATGCCCATAAATTTCATCTGCGTGTTGCCGAAACGGCGATCCCGGTAAAAGCATGACATTTTCCTCTTTCTCACATTCTTTGAGGTCAACCCACGGATACTGAAATCCTTCCTTCGCCACCGCCAGCGTTGCCAGATGATGATTTTTACCGACTGCCATGACAAACTCACACATTTTAACCGGGCGGTATTCCAGATCAGCATCCTTCTGGTCAATTGTTGCCAGCACCACATCCACCTGCTGTTTTTTCAACAGCTCCATCAGCTCTCCTGTTGAATACTCCTGTAAAATAATTTTTACTGCCGGAAAACTCTCCTGAAACTTTGGAATGATATCTTTTAAAACGAGATCTGAAAAAGACGGCTGCACACCGATACGTATCATGCCGTGGCTCATACTGGAAAACCGCTCCATCTGAATTGTGATCTCTTTCTGGATTGTTTCGATCTCCTTACATCTGCCCACATAATACTCGCCTGCCGCCGTCAGCACAAAACGTTTCCCGATCCTGTGAAATAACTGCACATTCAGTTCTTCCTCCCTCGCCTGGACAAACTTACTCAATGCAGAAGGTGTAATATAAAGATTATTCGCTGCTTTCGTAATCCCTCCACATTTTGCAACTTCCAAAATATACTGCACATTCTTATCCATCCAGATATCCTCCCTCTTTTCAGGTTTCTAAAACTTCTCCCGGTAACAATTCGTTGATGCAATGAATGAAATAGAAAAAAAACCTACCACAGTTTCATATGGTAGATTCTTTTCATTACACTACGAAGTCGTACATTTTATGTACTCTGCAAAAGGGTTGTATGAATATGTTTCTAGGAGAAGAATAACATATACAATTGGGTAATCTCAAAAGCGTATGCCATGGCACTGGCATCTCTTTCTCTGTTATACTAACGTATAATTCGCGAGAAGTAAAGTTTATATTTTTCAACATTTATGTCATATAACTACATATTTCAAAAAATGTTTTTTTTCATTATAAAAAAAGAACTGCAGACATCTGTCCACAGTCCTCTTTCCGTCATCACATTTATTTAGCTGTTTGGATATTTATTGATCATACGCTCGATCAATTCTACTGACTCTTCAATACCGTAGCTTGCACTGTTGATGCATAAATCATAGTTAACGGCATCTCCCCACTTCTTACCGGTATAATCAAAATAATATTTTGCATGCCTTGCATCTAATTTTACCAGAAGGTGCGCTGCCTGCTTATAATTTAAATTGTGCAGTACCATCATACGATGTACCCGCTGCTCAAAAGAAGCTGTTATGAAAATACTGATATGTGGGATTCTGTGATTTGTGAGTACTACATCCGCACATCTTCCCATAACAATAAAGTCTTCCTTCTTTGCCATCTCGCAGATCAAGTCACTCTGATTAAAGAAAATAGCATCCTGCACCGGAAGTCCATGGTATTTTCTGAAATTCTTGAAAAACTTTCCAATACCTGTTTTTTTTGCAATCTTTCCTTTGAGTTCTTCTACATAATTGCTATGATCTTCAATATCTTCTTTCTCTGCATCCATTTTTTTCAAAACCTGATCAAAAATTTCTGCATCATAGTAATTGATCTTCAACTTGTCTGCCAGCGCAAAACCGATATCGGTTCCGGCGCTTCCATGTGTACGTCCAATACAGATGATCAAATGATCATCCGGTGAAAACTTCTGTCTTAAATTGGAAGTATTCAAAGCCGCAAGATTTTCATTGATAATATCAACGCTTCCAAAACTGTCCGGAATCGCTGCTATTTTTTTCAAAATCTCATTGTACTGTGTCATCATTCTGTGATGATCTTCTTTATTCTTAATAGTTCTCGCCATATTGCCGATCAATGCAATATCGCTTCGGATCTCATGCCCCTGTGGTCTTGTGATCAGAAGTCTGGTGATCTCTTCAACGCAGGTTGCCTCATCTCCGGTAAAAGTTCTACCAAGAGAAGAACCTACACACTCATATACCTCTTTATCTAACTGATAGATCTGCTTTGCGATCTCGTAACAATTCTCTCTATTTTTTTCCATGACTCATCATACCTTTCTATCACTGCAATTTTATAAGAAGAATACCAGCATATCAATAAAGAATACAGGTACTAAAATACACAGTGACCAGCCCATATATCCGAAGAAGGATGGCATACGGATACCGTTTTCATCAGAAATAGATTTTACCATAAAGTTTGGCGCATTTCCAATGTAAGTGTTAGCTCCCATAAATACCGCACCACAGGAAATTGCCGTAAGGATCTTTACAGAGATGGTACCAACTGTAGTAACAATACCTGATGTGAATCCAAGTGTTCCTGCTGTTGTGAGGAATACCAGATAGGTTGGTGTGTTATCCAAAAAGCTGGAAAGGAATCCGGTTGCCCAGAACATCTGGTATGGCTCGGTAATTCCAAGGTTAGGTCCCATTGTTTTAAGTAATGCAAGCGCCGGCTGCATTGTGATAAAAATGCCGATAAATAATATTGCAACTTCCTGGATCGCACCCCACGTAAAGTGGTTCTGGGTACGTATCTTCTCGTTTGTTGTCTTGAATGACAGCAGTGCAGCTAAAAGAATAATTGCAATTTCAATCATTGCCGGGAATGTCAATTTCACAGATTTATAAATTGTAATTCCAAGTACGTTTCCGGCTGCATCCTGGAACATTGGCAGACTTGGAAGCGTACCGCTTAAAATAACAGCCACAACGATCGCTACAAGGAAAACTATATTATGTAAACCTTCTACTTTGATATCTACACCCGGTTTGCTGATATCCGGACGTAAACCATTCGCAATATCCTTGCGATACTGTTTCTTATCAATTAAGTAGAAAATGATCAATAATAAAATCATATTGAAAATTAAAATCGGGAACAAGTGTAAGCTCCAGAAGAATGGAACACCACGCATAAATCCCATTAAAAGTGGTGGATCGCCGATAGGTGTCAGACATCCACCCATATTGGAGATCATGAAAATAAAAAATATCATGATCTGTGCTTTGTTTTTTCTCCATGAATTCATCTTGATCATCGGGCGGACAAGCAGCATACTTGCACCGGTTGTACCGATACAGCTCGATAATAAAGTTCCGAATGCTAAAAATAAAGCATTCACAGCAGGAGAACCTGCAAGGTTACCCTCCAGCGTAATATTTCCGGATACACAGAACAGACCGAATAATAAAACGATAAAGGTCAGATAATCATTCACGATACACTCTAACACTGTTTCGGTCGTCTCTCCTGCGCCGTTTAACACGATAGACGGGATAATAAAAAGCAATGACCACACGATCACTGCCAAAGCCTGATGTTTTTCCCACCACTCAGGCTTTACCAATGGCATTACCGCAATGCAGAGCAATAAACCTGCAAACGGAATGCAAAGTAATAAACTGTTCATGTTTTGCACCTCTTCTTTTTTACATATTCAAATTCAAACCCATGTCAATATTATCAGATTTTCCAAAATTTTCAACTTTTTTCTAACTAAAATCCGGTCAAGAACTACATATAAGTAAAACTGTATTTTTTTCTGCTACAAAATGACGGTCGTGTGATATCAATATCTGATGGTTTCCATGCAAAAAGTGGACACTTGTTTGTTCTATTTTAAAAATTGCACAAAAAAGATCGTTACAAAGCTCCTCTGCAACGATCTTTTCAGCAATTTTACCATAAATCTGCCAACTCATAAATCAGCTTTTCTGTTTTTTCCCATCCAAGACAAGGATCTGTGATGGATTTTCCATAGCAGTGTTCGCCAACTTTCTGGGCACCATCCTCAATATAACTCTCGATCATAAGTCCTTTTACCAGATTATGAATCTCTTTTGACACTTTACAACTATGTAATACATCTTTGCTGATACGAATCTGTTCCATAAACTGTTTTCCTGAGTTAGAATGATTGGTATCCACGATGACCGCCGGATTTGCGAGGGTTGTCTGCTGTGATGCGTTGACATCTTCATAATGTTCTAATAAATTCTGCAGATCTTCATAATGATAATTTGGAATATTGCGTCCAAACTTGTCCACATATCCGCGTAAAATAGCGTGTGCATATGGATTTCCGGTTGTTGTCACTTCCCAGCCCCGGTATAAAAACGTATGTCCGTGCTGTGCAGCGATCATGGAATTCATCATAACAGAAATATCCCCGCCTGTCGGATTCTTCATTCCGACCGGAATCCCAACTCCACTTGCAGTCAGACGATGCTGCTGGTCTTCTACGGAACGTGCACCTACTGCCACATAAGACAACAAATCAGACAAATATCTGTGATTCTCCGGGTAGAGCATTTCATCTGCACAGGTAAATCCGGTTTCTTTTACCGCTCTCGTATGCAGTTCCCGGATTGCAATGATTCCTTTTAACATATCCTCTTTTTTCTCCGGATCCGGCTGATGCAACATTCCTTTATATCCAACGCCGATCGTTCTCGGCTTATTGGTATAAATACGGGGAATTATAAAAATTTTATCTTTCACTTTTTCCTGAACCGTTCTCAATCTGGATATATAGTCAATAACAGCATCTTCATTATCTGCGGAGCAGGGACCGATCACTAAAATCAGCCTGTCATCTTTTCCCTCAAAAATATTGCGTATCTCTTCATCTCTCTGGGCTTTCGCTGCCACAACTTCTGTGCTTACCGGAAACTGCTCTTTCAACTCCTGTGGTGTTGGCAGTTTCCGTAAAAATTCCATCTCCATTTCCATTGGTACATCCTCCATGTGTAACTCCAAGCCTGCATAAAAACTTCTCTTTGTCTGTATCTATCGTCATACACTCTGTGCTATCTACATCTTATGCAGTTTTATTTTCGTACTTCAACGCATTGAAGTATTCTCTTTTTATCATAATAGTTTCACAGGAATCCGTCAAGTGCTAATTCTTGTTCATTACTGGTTTTCATTATTTTCTACTGAGTTTTTCAAATCCTCTGCCAGTAAATAAATATTTTCCAGCACTTTTTTACAATTGGACATCTTCTCCACTGTAATGTCTGCCGTGCGGAGACCCTCGGTGGAAGAAGCTGCTACCTCCTCACCTGTTGCAGACAAATGCGTGATGTTATCTGAGATCACTCCTGTCGCATCTAGTATTTTTTGAATACTCTGTTCTGCAACATCGATATTTCCCATTAAAACTTCCACTGCATGACCAACAGCATTAAATTTATCTCTGGTATCATCGATCAATTGATTCTGCTTCTCTACAGATTCTGCCGCTGTCATGATGCTGTCATTCGCACGTTTTGTATCTTCATTCAATTTCTGGATGATCTCTGTAATATTTGCAGAAGCATCCTTCGTCTGCTCTGAAAGCTGACGGATTTCATCTGCCACGACTGCGAAACCTTTTCCAGCTTCACCGGCTCTTGCTGCTTCAATAGACGCATTCAGGGCAAGCAGATTGGTCTGATTTGAAATGTTGATGATGGAGTCGACAAATGTTTTTACTTCCTCCACTTTATCGGTCAGACTTCTGATCACATCCACCGTCACCTGACTCGCATCTGCAACGTTCACGGCCTGTTCCTTCAATTCACTGACAACGCCGGCGCCTTCTTTGACATTGTCATTCGTCTTATGTGATGCCTCGATCATTTCTTTGATGCCCTGCTCTGCCTGATCAGTATTCCCCTGAATATCAGAACACATAACCGCCTGTTTCTGGATCGCTTCCGCTGTGCTTTCTGTGCTGTCTGCAATTTCCTGAATGGAACTGTGACTCACATTAATGGATTCCTGCAAACCGTCAAGCATATCCATTGCCTCTCCAAAATGCTTGGAAATATTCTCTGCAACGATGATCATCTTTTTATTACTATCCTTCTGGTTATCCGATGCATTTTGAATTTCTGCAAGATTTTCTTTAAAGAAACGCTCGAGCAGACGCTCTGCACTATTACAGGCATATGCGGTCAATAATAATACAAACAGCCCAATCACATTATTCCGCAGATCTGATCCGCCACCCAGAAAGCATCTGACTAAATGAACTATAATGGCAACCAGTGCAATGCCATTTGTCATCATCACAATTTTCTTGTCCAGATAAACCATTGCAGCGATCAGCATCGGCAGACCATATGTCCATGTTCCAACGGTTGTGTTCAATTGGACAATCACGAAATAACCTATCATCATCGACAGTGTCATGATCACCGCACATGTGCGTGTTGTTCTTTTACCAAGATATGCTACAACCGAGATAACGATAACTGCTGCCGCCGTGACTGCCTCCATCACAATCTTTGCCGCATGTCCGCCCTGACTGACGCCCAATGCTAACATAAGGGTAGCTACTATGTATCCAAAAACAACCACTATTGCAAGCAGTACTCTTTTATTCGCTCTGGAATATTGTTCCTCATTCATATAACTTCCTCTTTTCTGGTTAAAATGTATTTTTCGTGTTATGTCCTATTATACTACAATGTATTTTGCTTATCTACATTTTTTGTATATTTTGCATAACTTTTGAATAATTATACGTAAGCAAATCAGTATTTTGACAGTTAAATATTGTTTAGATTCATTACAATTCCTGCTTTTTTCACGCAAAAATAGCGATAAACCATGAAGTAACTGGCTTAACCGCTATTTTAAACCGATGAGACATCGGGGATTCGAACCCCGGACAACTTGATTAAAAGTCAAGTGCTCTA
>ENA-OPAQ01001717-OPAQ01001717.1-human-gut-metagenome-genome-assembly--contig:-NODE-1717-length-12564-cov-11.993285_pt1 | contig 12564 bp, 9 predicted proteins | sample MGYA00241058_ERZ501432 | MGnify/ENA primary metagenome ERZ501432 (study PRJEB25962, sample SAMEA2042570) | human gut metagenome | biome: human gut; feature: human-associated habitat; material: faeces... | reverse complement strand
CGAGTCGCCGGCGCCCAGAACGACAGCCATCAGACCGAACAGCTTGAACTGGTGGCTGCCCTTGCAGCCGCGGATCATCAGGATACCGATGGTGATGACGGATACCAGATACACCGCATCAAAAACAGTTTCTACGATTGCCTGCATAGTTGATCGCTCCTTGTCGATACATCAAATTTATTGTAACACTGCATTTTTTTGCAGGGTCTCCTTAGTTTTTACGGTCATCAGGGGCTTGCCTGGCATAGCTGCATCCAAAACGCAGGATGTTGAAGCTGGCAGTGCTCCACACAAGGCAGGCAAGCCGCAGCAGGATACTGCGATGAGCTTTCCTATGAGCGTCCCCTTTGAGTGAACAGTGTTCAATTTGGACGTTATAAAATTCCCACAGCAGTGTGGGAAGAAAATGCGGTCAATATAAGGTCCTGCGCACGATCTCCAGCACAGCGGCGGGGTCGTAGTCCTGCCGCAGCAAAGCAGACAGCATAAGCGAAAACAGAACATCGGCAAATTTTTCAACGGTGAATTGCTCATTAAAAGCGCCCGGACGGATCTTGGCATCCTGTTGCAGCACCGTACACAGACCGTTTAAGATATGGTGCCAGATTCGCTGCATGTGCCGTTTGCCATCGGCCTTCTCCTCCTGCATAAAGCCGAGAGAGTGCAGTGTGAAGAATCCGGGATACTGCTCATAGCCGTAGGCCATGCGCTCGTACATCCATTTGACACAGGTCTGCACGTCCTGAAATACGGCCTCGTCCTGCGGGCGGTGGAAAATTTCGCACCAGACGCTCTCGACCGTGGCGCTGATAAGCTCAGCCTTGGAGTCATAATAGTTGTAGATAGAGCCGACCGAGACCCCGCATGCCGAGGCGACAGAACGGATGCTGACTGCCGCCCAGCCCTTTTCCCGGATAAGCTCACGGCTGTTTTTTAAGATCTCTTCCTTGGAGGTCACGATCGTATTCATGTAGTCACCCTCAATATGAACAATGTTCATATTTATTATACTGCCTCTTCCCACTTTGTCAAGAGGATTTCATAAGTCTCGGGCCGGCTGGAAGCTCTGGCTTTCCCAGGGGAAAAGGAACCGTGATACCGGTTTGATTCTTCCTCGGGTGTTATTTTTTCTGTTGCTTTGGACGCGAAAAAGCCCCGCCTTCAAACGAAAAATCTTGAAAGCGGGGCTTCTTTTTACACGTTATTCCGTTCTATTTTTGATGGATTCAAAAAACAGGAAGGCAAATTTTCATTACTCGAGCTCGATCGTGGCCGGCGGCTTACCGGTGCAGTCGTAGAACACGCGGTTGACGTGCTTGACCTCATTGACGATGCGGCTGGTGACAGTACCCAGCACGTCCCAGGGCATATTGTAGCTCTCGGCGGTCATGAAGTCAGTGGTGGTGACAGCGCGCAGGGCCACGGCGTAGTCGTAGGTGCGCTCGTCGCCCATGACGCCGACGCTGTGCATATTGGTCAGAGCCGCATAATACTGGCTGATCTCCTTATCGAGGCCGGCCTTGGCGATCTCCTCACGCCAGATGGCGTCGGCGTCCTGCACGATCGCGACCTTCTCGGGGGTCACTTCGCCGATGATGCGGATGCCCAGACCGGGGCCGGGGAAGGGCTGGCGGCTGACCAGATACTCGGGCAGACCCAGCTCACGGCCAGCCTGACGGACTTCGTCCTTGAACAGGTTGCGCAGCGGCTCGACCAGCTCCTTGAAGTCCACGGTGTCAGGCAGGCCGCCGACGTTGTGGTGGCTCTTGATGACGGTGGACTCACCGCCCAGACCGCTCTCGACGACATCGGGGTAAATAGTACCCTGTGCGAGGAAATCGACCTTGCCGATCTGCTTTGCCTGTTCCTCAAAGACGCGGATGAACTCCTCGCCGATGATCTTGCGCTTGCGCTCCGGCTCGGTGACACCGGCCAGCTTTGCAAAGTAGCGGTCACGGGCGTCCACGCAGATGAAGTTGATGTCAAAGCCGTTGGCGTTGCCGGGGCCGAAGACAGAGCAGACCTCTTCCTTCTCGTTCTTGCGCAGCAGGCCGTGGTCTACGAACACGCAGGTCAGCTGCTTGCCGATGGCCTTGGCCAGCATGGCAGCCAGCACGGAGGAATCGACGCCGCCGGACAGGGCGCAGAGCACCTTGCCGCTGCCGATGCGCTTTTTCAGGGCCTCGACGTTGTTCTCCACGAAGGAGTCCATTTTCCAGTCGCCGGTGCAGCCGCAGACGTTGTACACGAAGTTGTGCAGCATCTTCTTGCCCTCAGCGGTGTGGAGCACCTCGGGGTGGAACTGGACGGCGTACAGCCCCTTTTCCTCGTTCTCAGCTGCGGCTACCGGGCAGTTGACGGTGTGGGCAGTGATTTTGAAGCCGGGCGCAGCCTGCTCGATATAGTCGTTGTGGCTCATCCAGCAGACGGTGGAGGGCTGCACATCGGTGAACATCTTGCTGCTGTTGTCCACGAAGACCTCGGTCTTGCCGTACTCGCGCTCCGGAGCGCGGCAGACATGGCCGCCCAGCAGGTGCATCATGAGCTGACTGCCGTAGCAGATGCCCAGCACAGGTACGCCCCAGCTGAAGATCTCGGGGTCGATGGTGGGCGAATCCTCCAGATAGACGCTGTTGGGGCCTCCGGTGAAGATGATGCCCTTGGGGTTCTTCGCCTTGATGACGGACAGGTCCGTCTTATAGGAATAGATCTCACAGTAGACATTATTCTCGCGGACGCGGCGCGCGATGAGCTGATTGTACTGGCCGCCAAAGTCCAGCACGATCACGGTTTCATGCTGCATGATGTTCTCCTCTCTCTATATCACTGGTGTGCTTCTTATAGCTAAGATTTAGTATAGCACATTTCACAACCAAAAGCGACATCTTTTGTGTATTTTTCTGTTTTGTTTTTCGTTTCGAATTGTAAACCTTTCCGTGAATCCAAAGTTGACGCAGCGTTTGCAGTCTGCCATACTGGGAGTATGGCCGCTTTGGGCCAGAACGTATAGGAGGAACAATTTTTATGAGTCAGAACACCCAGGCCGCTGCGGCCACCAAGTCCAAGTTCTCTGTGCGGGACATCTGCTATGCAGGTCTGTTCGCCGCCGTCATCGCCGTCATGGCCCAGATCTCCATCCCGATGCCTCTGGGCGTCCCCATGACCATGCAGACCTTCGCCATCACGCTGGCTGCTGTGGTGCTGGGTTCCAGGCTTTCCGCCATCGCTTCGCTGGTGTACCTGGCACTGGGCGCTGTGGGCGTGCCGGTGCTGGCAAACTTCTCCGGCGGTTTCGATAAGTTCGTCGGCCCCACCGGCGGCTTCCTCATCTCTTTCCCCCTGATGGCCTACATCATCGGCCTCGGCGTGGAGCACCGTGACGCCTTCAAGGGCGCTTTCGTCACCGCTGTCATCGTCGGCACGGTGGTCAACTATGTGGTGGGCGTTGCAATGTTCGTGGTGGTCGCCCACAGCACCATCGCCGTGGGTATCACCGCCTGCGTCCTGCCCTTCATCCCCACTGCCATCATCAAGGCAGTTCTGGCCTGCGCCATCGGCCTGAATCTGCGGAAGCGCATTCCGGGGCTGAAAGCATGAGCATCGTACTTCGTCCCCATCATCTGCTCTGCACGCAGGGCTATTCCGGCAAAGGCTATGACAACGATTTCGTGGCCCACATGACCGACGTGGTGCATCAGCTGCGGGATGTTCCCGGCACCACCATCCACCTCACCTTCTCCACTGACACCCTCTGCTCCTGCTGCCCCAACAAGCTGGGCGAGGACCTCTGCGACACGCAGGAAAAGGTCAAGCGCTATGATGCAAAGACCGTGGAATACTTCGGTCTCGAGGAAAAGGATTACGTCTACCAGGACCTCATCCGCGAGATCGACGCCAAGGCCACGCCGGAGATCCTCGCCGACATCTGCCGCGACTGCTGCTGGTTTCCCATCAGCGCCTGCTGCAAGAATATCTGCGAAGGCCGGTATGTGAGATAAAGCGATAAAAAATACGGGATGCTGCAAAATGCCGCATCCCGTATTTTTGTTTTATCAGGCGATGAACTTATCGTACAGGCCGAACACGAAGATGAACAGGACGATGAGGGGCAGACCATAGGTCAGGTAGCCGCGCATCCAGTCGTGCATCTTGAGGCCTTTGCCGGTGTTGACTTCCTTCTTGTAGTTGTCCCAGCCCCAGCCGTAGCGGGTGACGCAGAACAGCAGGTAGACGAGGGAGCCCAGCGGCAGGAAGAGGTTGCTGACGAGGAAATCCTCCACATCCAGCACAGCGCCGCCGAAGATGGCGAAACCGTCCCATGCCCAGACGTTGTAGCCCAGCACACAGGGCAGAGAGAGGGCGATGATGAGGAAGAAGTTGACGAGGCTGGACTTCTGACGGTTCCAGCCGGTCAGCTCCATGCCGCAGCAGATGATGTTCTCGAAGACGGCCAGCACGGTGGAAAGTGCCGCAAAGGCCATGAACAGGAAGAACAGGCTGCCCCACAGACGGCCCATCGCCATATTGGCGAAGATGTTGGGCAGGGTGATGAAGATGAGGCTGGGGCCGCTGGTCTGGTCCACACCGTAAGTGAAGCAGGCCGGGAAGATGATGAAGCCGGCGGTGATGGCGACGAAGGTATCCAGCACCACGACGCGGACGCTCTCGCCCAGCAGGGCGTGCTCTTTGCCGATGTAGCTGCCGAAGATGGCCATTGCACCGATGCCGAGGCTCAGGGTGAAGAACGCCTGATTCATGGCCCCCACCAGGGTGTTGACGATGCCCACTTCCTTCATCCGCTCAAAGTCGGGTACGAGGAAGAAGGTCAGGCCCTCCTTTGCGCCGGGCATGAACATGCTGTTGACTGCCAGCACCACCATGATGACCAGCAGGGCGATCATCATGACTTTCGTGACTTTCTCGAGGCCGTTCTGCAAACCGCGGGCGCAGACGAAGATGCCGATGGCCACAACGACCACCATCCAGAAGCCCATGGTCAGCGGGCTTGCCAGCATCTCGGTGAACTTACCGGCCACCTGGTCGGCGTCAAGGCTCACCAGCTTACCGGCAGCGGTCATGTAGAAGTAGTGGAGCATCCAGCCGGCCACCGTGGTGTAGAACATCATCAGCAGGTAGCAGCCGATGAGGGTGAAGTAGCCGTGGATGTGCCACTTCTGACCGGGCTTTTCGAGGGCCTGATAGGCGCGCACCGGGCTCTTGTGGCTGGCACGGCCCACGGCGAACTCCATGGTCATGATGGGCAGACCCAGAATGACGAGGAACAGCAGGTAGAACAGCACAAAAGCGCCGCCGCCGCCCTGACCTGCCATGTAGGGGAACTTCCACACATTTCCGATGCCGATCGCGCAGCCAGCGGAAAGGAGGATGAACCCGAGTCTCGATTTGAGTTTTTCGCGTTCCATTGATTGTCTCCTTTATTGCACCTTGCAAAAATCTGCGCCCGTCGTTTCGTCCACGACGGGCGCACAGTATATTGATTATATCACAGCTTACGGCAGATTTCCCAGAAGTATCGCTTGAATCTTTTTCACGTTTTTCTTGGGAGAGTTTGCTGTATTTTCATGTTTTGAGCAGTTCCGACTGCATTTCGTCCAGCTGCTCGTAGCTGTAAAGGCGGTTGAGGGCTTCCACCAGCTCTTTTTTCGAGAGCCGGGGCGGCAGGCCGAGAGCGCAGAGCAGCTTTGTTTTCCGCTCAGCCGAGCCCGCCGTACCCGAAAGCCCCCACTCATAGAGGTCGGTATAAGTAATTTGCCGCCCCTCCGGCTTTGCAGGGGCAATGCCAGCTTCTTCGCCCAGAGCGTCCCGGAGCGCCTGCAAAACGAGGGCATCGTCCACGCCCTCGACCCCCAGAAGCCCCTCTTTGCCGGGCTGAGCCTTCCGCTTTTCCTTGCCGTGGATGGCCGGAACGTAGGCTTGCACCACGTTCTTCTCCCCCACCAGATTTGTGATGTAGGTGCGGATGCGGAAGCCCGCCGCGTCGGAGTCCGTCAGGAGGATAAGGCCGTTTTTGTGGGCCAGCTGTTTGAAGAGCTGCTGACGCTTCTTATCCTTATAAATGCCGAAGCCGTCCGTCAGCAGGATCATGGCGTCGGTCAGGTGGGAGAGACGGGCCGCATCGTATTTGCCCTCCACGATGAGCACACGGTCGGTGTGCAGCAGTTCCAGTTTCTCACTCATCTTCTTCCTCCCGCCATCGCCAGACGGCAGAGCGCCGTTTCCAGCAGGGTCTGCGCACTCACGGGCTGGCTTTTCAGGCTCTTGTCCAGCTCAAGCAAGATCTGCATACAGGCTTCCAGCTGGGACAGCGTGTAGTGGCTGGCTGTCTCGGCAGAGCGCTTGAGCCGGTAGTCGATGCCCTTGTAGCCGAAATCCTTGAACACGGTGCTGTAGCTCTTCCGCTTGGCTGCGCCCAGTTTGACCCGATAGAGATCCACATAGCTGCCGATCATGGCCGCCGTGATGGGGATGGGCTCCTGCTGCAGGCGGAGAAGCGTTTGCAGCTTTTTGCAGGCGCCGGTGGCGTTTTTCGCCGTGATCATCCGTATCATCTCGAAGACGTCGGCCTCGAGGCTCACAGTCCCCATCTCGGCCACCATGGCCGTGGTCACGGTCTGGTAGCCGGAGAGGGCGCAGAGCTTGTCCACCTCGTTCTCGAGAAGGAACGGGTCTTCGCCGCAGCGTTCCAGCAGGGCCGCCGCCGTACCCTCGGAGAGGGTGGTGTTCTGCGCCTTGGCACGGTCCATCATCATGACTTTCAGCTCGTAGGGCTTGGGCTTGGCCAGCTCTTCGGCAAAGCCGACCTTAGTACACTGGGCGATGAGCTTCTGCGCCCGCTTGCCCAGCTTGAGCTTATTGCGCTCCATCTCGAACACGCTGCCCAGCACCACCACGGCATTCTCGAGGCTGGCCAGCGTAGCGCACAGCTCGTCGAGGTCTTTGTCGCTGTAGACGGCGGGGTCCACCTCGGGCAGAAGCACCACGCGCCGCGTCCCGAAGAAGGAGATGGTTCCTGCCGCCATGATGAGCTGCTCGATTTCGGGCGCAGCACCGTCCAGAACGGTCGTCTCTTCATCCTCACCCTCGGCCAGAAGCTTTGCCGCCCGAGCCACAGCCTGCCGGACAAGATAGCGCTCGCTGGAATAAAAATAGTAGACCGGACAGCCTCCCTGGGCCAGCTGCCGGAGTTTCGTTTCCGTTGCCAAATGATCGGCTCCTTTGTATTAGGATTATTTTATTCTATCATACTCTGCCCGCTTTGAAAAGCGCTCCCCCCTCGAGACGGAGGCGCAGCCGCGAGACGGGCTCTGCGTCTCTCTCCATCCAGCGGTATTTGCTGTTCAGGGTCAGGCAGTCGGTGTACCGGATATTCTCCGGCCTTGCCGACGAGGCCAGCAGCCACTCGGCCCGGATGGGCTTCGCAGGCCGGACCGTGCCGCTGAGGGTGATGAACCTCTGCCCGCCGACACGCATCCGCAGAATGCAGCCCTGCCGGGTGCGGAAAAGTTCCAAGTCCACTTCGCCGCAGGAAGCACGGCGGGTGGTGTTCTCGGCCAGAGCGGCAGCCTCGATACGCTTTTGGGCCTCGATACGGCAGGGTTCTTCCGGCTGCATCCGCAGGTCAACCAGAAGCTCGACCGTCTTTACGCCCCGCTTTTCCAGTTGGCTTTCCACCGCCCGCCGGGTGGTGCTGCCGCCCCGGAAGAGGACGACGGCCTTTTCTCTCTGGGTAATAATGACAGCGGGTGAAGCCCGGGTCCCCACCAGCTCGATGTTCACCACATTCCAGCTCAGGGCCGTTTCCAGCCCGATAGCCAGCGCCGCCAGCAGAATGACCGTCGGCAGGGCTACCCGGAGTCGGATGTGCCGACGCATTGCCATTGCGCAGAGCAGGATCAGCACAAGACACACCAGTGCGGCATAGGCTTCATCAAACCAGAGGGACGCTCCCGGCAGAACGGACACCCGGAAAGCCCACTCGTTCATCAGCCATGCCAGCCCTTCGGCACAGAAGGCCACCGGGCGGCGGATGATCTCAAACAAAGGCAAGCCTTCTGCCGCCAGACCCAGCAGAGCTGCACCGAGGCCGAAGCTCAGCATCGGCCCCACCAGCCAGAGGACGGCCACGCCCGACGCCACGGCCCAGACCGTCGTGCTCATCCCCCGCAGCACCAGCACCGGGAAGGTCGCCGCCGAGGCACAGAGGGAGACGCAGAGCGAGTCCCACACGCCGCCCGCAAAGCGCCGGAAGAGGAGCACCGCGCGGGGCGGTTTCTCCCGGCGGCTTTTCCGTTTCTTCTTTCTGTCGTAATAGCGTTCCCGCCCACGCCCTGCGCACTCTACACCGGCCAGTGTTCCCATCACTGCCGCAAACGACAGCTCGAAGCCCACGTCATAGACCGCGTATCCGTTGCCCAGACACATGAGGACGCCTGCCGCGCCCAGCGAGGTGAGTGTATCCGCCGGGCCTCCCACCCAGACGCCGAGGGAGCTGACCCAGACCGCCACCGCCGCCCGGAGGACAGAGGGCGTCGCGCCGGTGATGCCCACCAGCAGAAGGGCCGTTCCGGCCCGGAGCAGCGACCTCGCCCGCCGGTAAGCCCGGCTCCGCTCCCGCTCCTTGTGGGGCAGAGCATCCAGCAGGCCGCAGAAGATGGTGACGTGGAGGCCGCTCACCACCAGCACATGGGAAAGCCCCGCGCCCCGGTAGGCACTGCGAAGAGTCGAAGTCAGATGGCTCCGGTCGCCCACCACCATCGCGGCCAGAACGCCGCCGGTGTTTTCGGCCATGCCTTTTCGCAGGGCGCGGCTCAGCGCCGCCTGGAGCCGAGCCGTCCGGGCGCGGAAGCTCTCGCTCTGCCCAAGACGAAGCATCCCGGACAGATATTCCGCGCTGAGGACAATGCCGTCGGCGTAGTCGTCCAGACGCTGGGTTGCGTCCGGCACATCCAGCGAAAAGCGGCCCCGGATGCGGCCTCCGGCCTCACATTTGGGCAGGCTGGCGCACTCCACCCGGAAGCGGACAGCTTCCCCGTCCACTTTTTCCACCATCAGCACGGCGCTCACCCGGCCCGCCGTGTAAGCGCGGCCTGTGCTCTCCACTTCGGCGGTGAGGGCCACTTCTTTTCCGGCGTAGGCGTCCTGTATCTTTGCAAGCCGCGCGCCGGTCGTTTCCATGATGCCGACGCCCAGCACTGCGCCCAGAAGCAGGCAGACCGCATACCCTCTCGCGGCCCCGCCTTTCCACCAGACCAGCAGGCAGAAGACAACAAAAATTGCCGCAGACGGCAGCAAAAGCCCCATCTGCGGCAAAAATGAGCACAACGCTAACACACCCAGCGCACTCAGGCAGAACGCGCAGAGCGGGCGTCGCATATCGGTTTAGTGGAGGAACAGAGGCAGCGGCTCGAGGAAGATGATGTCCTTGCGCTGGGCAGCATCACCCTCGGCCAGAACGGCGGCCTGACCCACGATGGTACACTGGGTCTGCTCAGCCAGCTCGTCCAGAGCCTTGAGAGAGCCGCCGGTGGAGATGACATCATCCACGACCAGCACCCGCTTGCCGCTCATCTTGTCCAGCTCCTTGCGGTCGATGACCAGCTTCTGCTTGCCTGCGGTGGTGATGGACTGATCCTCCACCACCACGGGGTCGGTCATATACAGCTTTTCGCCTTTGCGTGCGCAGACGTAGGGCTTGCCGCTCTGGCGGCTCATCTCGTGAGCCAGCGGGATGCCCTTGGCCTCAGCGGTCAGCAGGATGTCAAAATCCGGGCATTTCTTGAGCAGTTCAGCGGCAGCAGCCACCGTCAGCTCGGCGTCGCCCAGCATGATGAAGGCCGCAATGTCCATGTGGTCGTTCACCTTGCAGATGGTCAGCTCACGGGTCAGGCCCGCGACATTCAGCGTATAAGTCTTAGCCATATTCAACGATCTCCCTTGCTTTTTCGGAATCAGACAGGCAGCTTCTCGCCGCCCAGAACATGGAAGTGCAGATGCTTGACGGTCTGGCCGGCGTCCTCGCCCACATTGGAGATGACGCGGTAGCCGTTGTCGAGGCCCTGCTCCCTGGCGAGCTTTGCGATGACCGCAAAGACATGGCCCAGCAGAGCGCCGTCTTCCTCGGTCAGCGCAGCGGCCGAGGGGATGTGCTTTTTGGGGATGACCAGGAAATGCACCTTGGCCTGCGGGGCGATGTCATAGAATGCCACCACCTGCTCGTCCTCATAGAGCTTCTTCGAGGGGATGTCCCCCGCTGCAATTTTGCAAAACAGACAATCTTCCATGGGAATCGCTCCTTCCTACTATCTATTATCAGGATGCTGCTGCATGTTGTCAAGCCTCTCCCCTTGGGAGAGGTGTCTGCGAAGCAGACGGAGAGGGCAAGGACGCTGACAAGAAATTAAAAGCACAGCGATATTATCGCTCTACCAAAGGCTCCTGCCTATCACGCCGCAACAGCCCTTAGGCCACAGGCTTGCCCTCTCAGTCACCTACGGTGACAGCTCTCCCAAAGGGAGAGCCTTTCACGCGCAACTCCTTTGTCCAAACATCAGCCCAGCTGCTTCTCCACGATGCCCTTGACAGCGGCCAGAGCCTCGTCGATCTTGGTCTCATCCTTCAGACCAGCCATAGCGAAATCGGGCTTTCCGCCGCCCTTGCCGCCTGCGATGGCAGAGATCTCCTTGACGAGATTGCCGGCCTTCAGACCCTTTGCCTGAGCGTCCTTGGTCACGGTAACGGCCATGGTGATCTTGTCGTCAGACTTGCCCACCAGAACAGCCACAGCAGCCGCCTTGGCATTGTCACGGATGGTGTCGCACATGCCGCGCAGGGTGTCGCCGGAGGTGCCGGTGAAGTAAGCGGAAGCGATCTTGACGTCGCCGACGGTCTCAGCGTTGTCGAACAGGCTGGTGACCTTGGAAGCAGCGACCTTTGCCTTGATGTCCTCCAGCTCCTTGCTCATGGCCTTGTTCTCAGCCATGACAGCCTCCGCACGAACGGGCAGAGCGGCGACATTGTTTGCCTTCAGGGTGTTCGCCACAGTGTGCAGCATCGCTTCCTGCATATTGGCACGGATCAGCAGATTGCGGCCGGTGACAGCCTCGATACGGCGGATACCGGCAGCAACAGAGCTCTCGCTGACGATCTTGAAGCCGCCGATCTGAGCGGTGTTCTTGACGTGGGTGCCGCCGCAGAACTCAGTGGACCAGCCCTCAATATCAACAACACGGACGACCTTGCCGTACTTCTCGCCGAACAGAGCCATAGCGCCCAGCTTCTTGGCCTCTTCGATGGGCATCTCCTTGACAGTGACGTTCATCGACTCGAAGATCTTGTCGTTGACGATCTTCTGCACACGGACCAGCTCCTCGGGAGTGACAGCGCTGAAGTGGGTGAAGTCGAAGTGGGTGATGGAAGCGTCCTGATAGGAGCCTGCCTGATGGACGTGGTCGCCCAGGACCTCGCGCAGAGCTGCCTGCAGCAGGTGGGTAGCGGTGTGGTTGCGGGCGATGGCCATGCGGTATTCCTTATCCACGCGGGCGGTCAGATGGTCGCCGACATGGACGATGCCGCTCTCGAGGGTGCAGGTGTGGACGTAGTAGCCCTTCGGGGTCTTCTTGACGTCCTGCACACGCAGCACGCACTCAGCGCCGGTGATGACGCCGTGGTCTGCGGCCTGACCGCCCATCTCAGCGTAGAACGGGGTCTTATCGAGAACGACCAGCACGCCTTCCTTGGCCTGCTCGTCGGTGGCGATGGCATCGGTCAGAGTCTCCTCGTCGCTCAGAGCCACAACGACGCTGTCGCTCTTGAGGGTGTCGTAGCCGACGAACTCGGTGGGCTCAGCGGTCAGAGTGCCGAACAGGTCTTCGCTCCAGCCGGAGATGTTCTTCTTGAGGCGCTCTGCACGGGCGCGCTCCTTCTGCTTGGTCATCTCGGCGTGGAAGCCCTCCTCGTCGATCTCGATGCCCTGCTCCGCAGCGATCTCCTTGGTCAGGTCGAGGGGGAAGCCGAAGGTATCGTTCAGCTTGAAGACGTCCAGACCCTTCAGCAGGTGCTCGTGAGCCTTTTCCAGACCGTCGATCATGTTGTTCAGGATGTTCATGCCGGCGTCGATGGTGCGGGCAAAGTTTGCCTCCTCGGTGCCGATGACCTTCTTGATATAGGCGTCGTGCTCACGCAGCTCGGGGTAAGCGGACTCGCTGGACTGGATGACCGTCTCCACCAGCTCCACGAGGAAGGGGCGGCTGATGCCCAGCATACGGCCATGGCGGGCAGCGCGGCGGAGCAGACGGCGCAGCACGTAGCCGCGGCCCTCGTTGGAGGGCAGGATGCCGTCAGACACCATGAAGGTGCAGCTGCGGATGTGGTCGGTGATGACGCGGATGGAGATGTCCTCCTTGGGGTTGGTGCCGTAGGTCTTGCCGGCGATGCGCTCCACATGGTGCAGCACGCTCTGGACGGTATCGACCTCGAACAGGTTGCCCACACCCTGCATCACGCAGGCCAGACGCTCCAGACCCATGCCGGTATCAATGTTGGGGC
>ENA-OPAQ01001706-OPAQ01001706.1-human-gut-metagenome-genome-assembly--contig:-NODE-1706-length-12652-cov-2.730253_pt1 | contig 12652 bp, 9 predicted proteins | sample MGYA00241058_ERZ501432 | MGnify/ENA primary metagenome ERZ501432 (study PRJEB25962, sample SAMEA2042570) | human gut metagenome | biome: human gut; feature: human-associated habitat; material: faeces... | reverse complement strand
TAAGCGAGTATTCAAACCGCAGCGACTAAAGTCACAAATATAGGTTCTTTTATTTGCTGTGAGCGTCTTCCTTGCCTGCGGCAAATCAGAATTTAATCATAAATGTCGATATAACTCTTCGGATTGTAAAAAGCATCTTCATTACAGCGATAAATCCGTCTCTCCTTATCAAAGGAATCCGGCAATTCTCCTTTGAACAGTCCGTCTCTGAATGGAATTTCCTGAAAGAAAATCGTATCCGGACGGGATTTTCCGTTATCGCCTAAGACATAGCGGATACGTTCGATATCGCCGTCAAACCATTTTTCAAGGAGTGGGACAAGCTGTTCTCTAAATACCCGGCAAAGAGAGATAAAGCTATCTTTGTCAGGGGATTGCAGGAAGAATCCCTCGCCAAGCTGGTAGTCTGCACCTAAAAAGTAGGAGAGACGCATATTGATGGTTGTCATAAGACGCTGCAGGGAGATCCCTTCTACGCGCATACCATGTAGGATTTCCGGTTCTGGAGATACGGGACGGATGAAGAAATCGTGGTCAATTGCTCCTAAAATAGTGTCTTCACAGACGATGGAATCGCAGGTAGCAACGATGTAAAGGTTCGAAGGCAGCCGAAACTTTTCTTTAGAAAAAGGAAGCGTTATGGCTGTTTCGCTACTGGTGCCTTCGCGGCGGTTCTCGCGTAAAAGAACGGCAGTTTCTCTGAAAAGGTGCATCCAGTTTAAATCGACTTCTTCCATCATAACAACATAGCGCCCGTCGGCGCATTTATTGGCAAATTGTTTGAAAATGCCATCCTCGATGAATGGACCGCGTTTTCTCTCGATAAAACCGTCGTAGCCGTCACTGTTGATGTCAGGGTAAGAGATATGAAGGATTCGTCCTTCATCAACATACTGCTGATAATGCTCTAATACATCAGGTACGGGTTCAATATTCATCATATTGGAGTCCTTACCCTCAATAATACCGACAGCAGTCATAATTGCCTGATGGAACTTTCCTGTCTTTACCGGACCTTTGATCAGGGTGTTTTTTGGATAGAGGCGGAAGTTCTGCTCTTTACGGTCTGGATGGGTGGAAGCGATGGCATTGTCAGGATAAGGCCATACGGAATCCGGGGTAATGGAAACATTTGCTGTAACAGGAGTGCCGCTGCCTGCTCCTGTGGCAGCCCCGACCGCTGCGGCTGAAGAGGTAGCATCAGAAGCAAAAGAGCTATTGCCGGAGAAGCCAGCAGAAGCAGAGAAGCCAGCAGAGGCTGTATTTATCGAACTAGAGTCGGAAGTTCGGTTACTGCCAGCAGAAGAACCTGCTCCGGTAATAGAAGTGTTTCTGCCAGAATAGTTTCCGGTTTTTCTTGCTGGGATTTCTTCGTCATCCCCCTCTAAAGCGGCTTTATTTACAAAAGAAGAAAATTCTTCATCGCCAGCAGAGGTGCTGTCTGCAGAGATGTTTGAAGCTGTTTCATTTTCATAAGTTCTCTCATCAGAGGCTGGTGTTGTTCCATAACCTTGAATGGCTTTTGTGATAAAATCAGTGGACGCTGGTGTGCCGCCTTCTTTATAAATAATCTGTGGGCCTTGTACATCAGCAGCAGGACGGTAAGTTAATTTAGAGCCGAGTGCTGCCGCCAGAGGATCGGTGACAGAGTCAGTTCCTGTTTCACTGCTATCTCCAGTTTCAGTTCCAATTTCAACGTTTCCGTCATCTTCTATCGCAGGATAATAGTTCTGGCAAATATCTGTATAATAGGAGGCAAAGATTTCTAAAGAAGTAGAAAACAGTCCTACAATATCTTCTTCTGACATTGTTTTAAAGTCATCATAATGATAGAGGACAAATGCCTTTATTTTATCACCGGATGGAGATAAGTCAGAACTTTCAGAAGGCACGAGAGTCACCTGAAATGGTGCTGCCGTCATCAGGGTGAGCATATTGCATTTGTCGTGAATATCGAGCATGACTTCCTCGTCAGAAACGCAAGGAAGGTTCAGAGAAACTTCGATATTTAATTTATCCTCATCTAATACGGTGCGGATACCGATGAAAGCGTTATGTCCGGCATAGGACGGGATATACAAAATGTCCTGAAGAACGCCGGTAACAGTGCTGGATTCTGGGACATACCAGTCTCCTTTTGCGGCATAAGTAAAGTTCGGATATTCTTTTAAAAGTGCCTCACTTATTTTGTGGAATGTTTCGGAAGCATCTTCGCCATCGGCACGGAGGGAAAGTGCCTTATCGGAAGTATCATCCAGAGAAAATGGAGTGCCGCCCTGTCTTGATAAATAGGCTGCCATGCGGACGAATCCATTGGCATTTGTAAGTTCCACATAAGATTCATCGACAAGGTGCGCATACTCATGCTCAATAAAGTCGGTAAGTTTAGAAAGCTTCATGTAACCGAGAATAGAGTAGACATATGCATCATAATCCACTTCTTCCGGGTCTGGGCGCTCTCGTTCTCCCTCAAATTCCCCAGGAAAAGATACACGATAATATTTGTAAATATCTCTTAAATAATTAAAACGGTGACCACGCTCATCAGCGTTACAGATCTGTGTGATGGTGTTAGCATTAACATCCTGCCCATATACTTTCTGGGAGCGGGTCTGCACCTCATATTGCATTAGGAGAATATCATCAGAACTGATTCCCGGGTTGCAGTAATATTTTTCGTAAAGAAGGACAGCGGCGGCAATCCATACGGCATCTTCCTGGCTGTAACGAGTCTGGAGGCTTCGTTCCACATCACTCATAAAAGCATAATAGAATTCTTCTAATTCAGGATATAATGTACCGATTGCTTCTGTCAGTTCTGGATGCATTTTTAATTCGAGTGTTTTTGCATCGGTATTTTTTCCCCAGAAGAAAAGATACCACCAGTATTCATTACCCTCGTAATCAACTTCCGGGTTCATGCTGTTTGCCTCGCCAAGAAGCTGACCAGCAGAATTTAACTGCGATAAAATGTCTTCCTGTGTGCGTCCGCTCTCAAAAGAAAGCTGAAGAAGTGTTGCAGCATGGTTAAAGGAAGAATAAATCTGTTTGAGCAGGGAGATATTTTTTTCGTCAAGCTGGCCGGAATTTAAAATATTTGTCCACTGTTCTGTTGTGTAGCGGCTTTTGGACTGGTAATCCGCCTCATACTCATAATCACGCTGTCTTTGTTTGTCCGTAATCATAGTTGTTGTCCTTTCTTATCTTATTTTCTATAGAAAATGTAATAATTAAAATAATTAGCTTGAACCCTTATAAAAAGAAGATCCGAATAAATCCCTCTGGAAATTATCCGGATCTAGAGGTGGCAAATAGCTTACATCTCTGCTGGCTCCGCTTCAGAAGTGTGCCGTTCAATCTTTAAATAAACAATTTCCACCCGGTTTTTATCCATTTTTTTTATCGAATAGAGGTAATTGCCTTCCTTTACTGTTTCACCTTCTTTTGGAAGATGGTCGAGAAGCTCAATCATATGTCCGCCGATTGAATCATAGTCTTCGGATTCAATTTCTGTACCAAGGACATCATTTAGATCGTCAAGCTTGGTGCTTCCCTCTATCTCATATTCATCGGTGCCGATACAACGAATCGCATCTGTTTCGGACTCGTCAAATTCATCTTTGATATCACCGACGATCTCTTCAATAAGATCCTCTAAAGTAACAAGTCCTGCGGTAGAACCGTACTCGTCAAGAACGATGGCAAAACTGATAGAGTTATTGCGCATCTCCTCCATTAAAGTGGAGGTTTTCTGATATTCATAAGTAAAAAATGGTTCTCTCAGTACCTTGTATATGTCAAATGCTTCATTGCGGTGTGTCTCCCGGTAAAAGAATAAATCCTTTAAATTAAGAATCCCGATAACATTGTCCTTACTCTCCTCGTAAACAGGGAGTCTTGAGTACTGTTCTTCTAAGAAAATCTCGACCAGCTCATCATAGGACATATCAACGGAAGCAAAAGAGACATCAATACGTGGAAGCATAATGTCCTTTGCGACAGAATCACCGAAATCGAATACATTATTTATAAGCTCTTTTTCTTCTTTTTCGATTACGCCGCTCTCCTGACTGACATCAACAATCGTTCGAAGCTCTAATTCTGTTATAGCCTGTCCGCTTCCTGGTTTAATCCCGAATAAACGGCATAAAAGACCACTGAAAAGATTCACTACATAGATGACAGGAGTAAGTACGGTTGTAATCGTATAAATTATTCCAGAATACAGAAGAGCCATGCTCTCGTTCTTCATAGTAGCGATTGTTTTTGGGGTAATCTCACCAAAAATTAAGATAAGAAGAGTAAGAATACCTGTTGCAAGACCAACAAAAGTGCTGGTGTTCTTTCCAAGACCTGCCTGTGATGCAAGGCTCATTGCCAATGTGGTGGTCAGAGAAGAAGCCGAAAGGTTTACAATGTTGTTACCGATTAATATGGCACTTAACATCTTTTCTGGCTTCTCTATCAGAGCAAGCACTCTGGCGGCTTTTTTATTGCCCTGATTTGCAAGGGCACGCATCCGGTGTTTATTTACCGTAGTAAGGGCTGTCTCTGCGGAAGAAAAGAAAGCAGAAAGCAGTAACAATATTAACAGAATCACAATTTGGCGTATGGAACTGGGGTCCAAAACATCATCTCCTTTTAAAAAAAATATATTTGTATTATTATATTTTATAAAGGTTGTATTGTCAATCATGGTGTAAAAATATGTTTGTGTTTTATGCGGTTTTCTTTTATAATTAGAGACAGGTAATAATGAAGAAGGGAGAGGGAATATATTGAAGCAATATCTTTTATTTGATCTGGATGGGACATTGACCGATCCGATGGTGGGCATTACCTCCTCCGTTCAGTATGCTCTGGAAAAGTTCGGGATTCATGTAAAGTACTTAAAAGATCTGATTCCATTTATAGGGCCGCCGCTTGATGATTCTTTTCAGGAGTTTTATGGACTTTCTAAAGAAGATGCCGGGAAGGCAGTGGAATATTACAGAGAGTATTTTGCACCAAAGGGAATCTTTGAGAATGAGGTATATCCGGGAATTCCAGAAATGTTAAGTCGGCTTGTAGAAGCGGGATTTACATTAATTGTAGCTACTTCAAAGCCAGCTGTATTTGCAAAACGCCAAAAATTAGCCGCATTGCGTACTTCCTCTCGCTTACTTGGTTGGGGCTATTTGGCCTTAGCGATTATTTTTCCTTTGTCGGGGGAAGCGAATTAGACGGCACACGAAAAAGAAAGGCAGAAGTCATTGGTTACATATTAGAGACCTGTGAGATTAAGCCCCAAGATGCCATCATGATTGGGGACAGAAAGCATGATATTGAGGGGGCAAAGCTTTGTGGCTTAGAATCTGTCGGTGTACTTTACGGTTACGGGTCAGAGGAAGAATTATCAAAAGCCGGAGCAGATCATATCATAAAAGATGTGAAGTTGTTAGAAGAATATCTTGGAAAACAGGGAGAAAACCCGGATAATCTTACCTGGTATGACCGTTTAAAAGGACGGACAGGAGGAGAAGGAAAGGAAACAAAAATGATTCGATTTGGAATGATTGGAACAGGGAAGATTGCACAGAAGTTCTGGCAGGCAAACCGCTATGGAAAAGATTTTGAACTTACAGCGGTGTATTCAAGAACATTAGAGAGAGCGAGAGAGTTTGGTTTTCAGAAAGGCAGGCTGCAATATTTTGATGATTTAGAGGCATTTGCAAACAGTGACTGTATTGATGCGGTTTATGTGGCAAGCCCGAACTGCTGTCATCACGACCAGGTTATGACATTGCTAAAAGCAGGCAAGCATGTTTTGTGTGAGAAACCGATGGCTTCGAATTTAAAAGAAGCGGAGGAAATGTTTTCGGAAGCTGAGAAGCAGAATCTGATACTTTTAGAGGGAATGCGTTCTATTTATGCGCCAAGCTTTGAGAAGATGCTTCCGTATATGGAATCGCTTGGTAAGATTCGAAGAGCAACCTTACAGTATTGTCAGTATTCTTCCCGTTATGATAATTATAAGAGAGGAATTATTGAGAATGCATTTAAACCGGAATTATCAAATGGAGCATTAATGGATATCGGTGTGTATGTGGTGGCCTGCATGATTCGGCTTTTCGGTGCACCAGTTTCCATCAAGGCATCAGGAATCAAGCTTTCCAATGGTGTGGATGGGGCAGGAACAATTCTTATGGAATATCCGGATATGATTGGAGAGGCCATTTATTCTAAGATTACAGATTCAGCGATGCCAAGTCAGATTCAGGGAGAAGATGCTTCCATGCTTGTGCAGGAAATTGAGAATATCAAAGATTTACGCATCGTGAGAAAAGGAGTGGTACAGTCCATTCATTTTGAACAGTCTGATAATATTTTAAATTATGAGACACAGGAATTTATTAAAATGATAAAAACGGGCATGGGATGGGAGAAATCACGAGAGATTACTTTAGAGACCATGAAAGTTTTAGATGAGGCGAGAAGACAGCTTCATATCGTATTTCCAGCGGATGAGAAATCACAGGAAAAGAAAAAACAAAAAAAGACCGCAAAAGAGGAGGAGTAAAGTCATGGCAGGTCAGACAGAATTTTTACAGGCAATTCAGGAATTAGAACGTCTTGGAGAGACAAACGGCAATCAGTTATCTATGGAAGAAATCAATTCTTATTTTTCTGACATGAAGTTAGAGGAAAAACAGCTTGATTTTATATGTAATTATTTTGAATCCCACCACATTTATATTACGAATCGTGTGCAAAGATTTGAGGAAGAAATCGGGGACGAGGAGATTCCGAATAAAGAAGATCCGATGGATGCAGAGATTGTAGCTTTTTACTTAAAAGAGATGGAAAAAGCGAATTCATTATCTGGGGAACAGGAAAGAGTAATTGCAAGAAAGCTTGTCAGCGGTGATGATACGGCAAGAAACCTGCTGATTGAAGCGAATCTTTCCCGCGCAGTAGAGATTGCCAAAGAATACGAGGGAAGGGGACTTCTCTTAAGTGACTTAATTCAGGAGAGCAATATTGGGCTGATGGTTGCTGTGAATGAATTTGAGCCGGATATCGATAAAGATTTCCATACATTTTCTGAGAAAATGATTCGCAAACATTTAGAGGAGACATTAGAAGAATATAATTCTTCCACTCGTTCCGCAGTAAAGATGGCAAACCGTGTGAATGAAATGAATGATATTGCGACGGCATTTGCAAAAGAGTATGAAAGAGAGGCAAAACCGTCGGAAATCGCAGAACGTATGGGAATTACGGAGGAAGAAGTAAGAGAGCTTATGAAAGTATCTCTTGATGCAATTGCGGTTTTGAATCAGGATAAGTAGGCTCACAATTATTTGGAATTGTGTAGACTTTTCAAAATAAATTTGTATCTATTCAAAAACGTGTAGAATGACAGAATAAGTATGTCATGCATTGCATGACGCGCATCTCGCAGCAAGAATACCGGGGCATTCTTGAACTATTCAGAATCCTGCAGATTTTCGATAAACATGCGAATTCGTTCTGAATAATTACAAAATTGTATAATAATTTTGAATTGTCAACATATAATGTAACTAACAGGAACAAAATTGTTTTAGATAAAGAGGAAAAAGATGAGATATGAAGAAGAACTGATTGATGAGGTCAGAGAAAAAAATGATATAGTCGATGTGATTTCCTCTTATGTTTCGTTAAAAAAGCGAGGTTCGAACTATGTAGGGCTTTGCCCATTCCACAATGAAAAGAGCCCGTCATTTTCTGTCAGCAGGGACAAGCAAATGTATTATTGCTTTGGCTGCGGACAGGGCGGAAATGTCTATACATTTCTTATGGAATATAACCGGCTCTCCTTTGTGGAGGCATTGCAAAATCTGGCACAGAGGGCCGGAGTAGAACTTCCAGAAAGGGAACAGACGGCAGAGGAAAGACAGCAGGCGGATGCCAGAGTGACACTTAGAGATATGAATAAGGAAGCGGCAGTATATTTCCATTATCTTTTAAAGAGTGAGAGAGGAGCACAGGCGCTTTCTTATCTTAAGAATCGTGGGCTGAGCGATGAGACGATTAATCATTTCGGACTTGGATATGCAGACATTTACCGGGATGATTTATATCAGTATTTAAGGTCAAAGGGATTTACGGATTACCAGATGAAGGAATCCTCTCTTGTAAATATTGATACAGTAAAGGGAAATTATGATAAGTTTTTTAACCGTGTTATTTTCCCGATTATGGATATGAACCAGAGAGTAATCGGTTTTGGCGGCCGTGTGATGGGAAATGGAGAACCAAAGTATCTAAATTCCAGAGAGACTATTTTGTTTGATAAGGGAAGAAATCTATATGGATTAAATTATGCAAAGAGATCGCGAAGTAATGTGATCATTTTGTGTGAAGGTTATATGGATGTCATCTCGTTGCATCAGGCGGGATTTACCAATACAGTTGCTCCACTAGGAACGGCATTTACACCGAATCAGGCGATGCTTTTAAAGCGGTACACGAATGAAGTTATTTTGTCGTTTGACAGTGACGGAGCTGGAATAAAGGCGGCACTTCGGGCCCTGCCAATTTTGCGGCAGAATGGTCTGAGGGGCCGGGTGTTATCCATGAAGCCGTATAAAGATCCGGACGAGCTGATTAAGGCAGAGGGGGCAGAAAGCTACCAGAAGAGGATTGATGAAGCAGAATCTGGAAGAATGTTTGAGTTGCTTGTCCTTTATGGACAGTATAATCAGCAGGACCCGGAAAGCCGGACAGAGTTTCTTCATGAAGTGGCGAAAAAGTTAGCACAGATTGAGGAACCGTTAGAACGGCAGACCTATCTTACATCAGCGGCTAACCGTTTTATGATAAGGAAGAATGACCTTGAAAATCTTGTGAATCGTTATGGATTAGGCTATCAGTATGAGCAGGTGAATGAGCAGTATAAGACGGCACCGGAAACAGAAGAGCGGCGGCAGAAAAAGAAAAAAAATACGAAAAACCAGCCACAGAGACTTCTTCTTACCTGGCTTGTGGAACATCCTGATATGTATCAATATATCCGGCCGTATATCGGGGCAGATGACTTCATTGAGCCGCTGTACCATTCGGTGGCGATTATGCTTTTTGAACAATTAGATAAAGAAGAGAAAATAAATCCGGCAGCAATTTTAAGTCGATTTACCGATGCAGAAGAACAAAAAGAAATTGCGGCAATCTTTAATACACATTTAAAATACGGACTTTCCTCCGAAGATGAAGATAAAGCGCTTTCAGATGTAGTGCGCAAAGTGAAACTTGCAAGCATTGAGGATGAGATGGTTCATACCAGTGATATTATGCGCTGGCAGGAACTTTTATCCCTGAAAAATAAAATGCAGAAATTTAGTATAAACCGAGTATAAAGCTGGTAAAACTAAGAGCAGGAATAATGTACGCTGGGATTTGCTATATCTTGTATAATCAAAAAAGCAGACTCCTGGAGTATGTAAGATTTGGAGGGTGTATTTTGGGCAGGAAAGAACAGATTTTTGGCAGCCAGATGAATTGTCTGCTTGAGAGAGCAAAGAAGCAGAAGAATGTGGTAGAACTTCAGGAGATAAGAGATGTCTTTCAGAACAGTCCTCTGACGCAGGCACAGCTTGAGCGTATTATTGCTTATCTGGAAGAGCAAAAAATCGATGTACTGACTATGCCCGATATTAATGCGGATGATATAGAAGATGATGTGGGAGAAATCGATTCTTTAAACGATATGGATGTTTTTCAAAAGCCAGATAGGATTGGAAGTGTACAGGTAACTGCAGAAATTGAAAAAGGCTATGAAAAAACAGCAGAAGAATCGGAGAACTCATTTACAGAAAGAGGTAATGCCGAAGATCCTGTTCGTATGTATTTAAAAGAAATAGGCAGGATTCCATTATTAAGTTCTGAAGAAGAGATAGAGCTGGCAAAACGTATGGAGGAGGGAGATGAGGAGGCAAAAAAGAAGCTTTCCGAAGCCAATCTTCGACTTACGGTAAGTATTGCCAAGCGGTATTCCGGCAGGGGGATGCAGTTTCTTGATTTGATTCAGGAAGGCAATCTTGGACTGATCAAAGCGGTAGAAAAGTTTGACTACAGAAAAGGGTATAAATTTTCTACCTATGCTACCTGGTGGATTCGTCAATCTATTACCCGCGCGATTGCTGATCAGGCAAGAACCATACGGATTCCAGTCCATATGGTAGAAACTATGAACCGGGTGAATCGTACAAGCAGAAGACTGTTGCAGGAATACGGCAGAGAGCCGACTCCAGAAGAAATAGCGGAGGCAATGAACCTGCCCGTGGAGCGTGTGCTTGAGATTTCGAAAATATCACAGGAACCTGTTTCCTTAGAAACCCCCATTGGCGAGGAAGAGGACAGCCATCTTGGAGACTTTATTCAGGATGAGCACATTCCTGTTCCTGCTGATGAGGCAGCGCATACATTACTCCGAGAACAGCTTGAAAAGGTGATGGATACTTTATCCGAGAGAGAGCAGAAAGTACTTGCACTCCGTTTTGGCTTAGAGGACGGCAAACCGCATACACTTGAGGAAGTCGGACGAGAATTTCAGGTAACCAGAGAACGCATTCGTCAGATAGAAGCGAAGGCCTTGAGAAAGCTTCGGCATCCGACAAGAAGCAGGAAACTAAGAGATTTTTTGGAAGAGTAATCTTTGGAGAAATGACATTTAGAAGAATGATATAGGAAGAGAATAATAAAAAATAGCAGACCAAGTGATGGTTCTCCAATAGAAGCATTTGTCCGTATATATCAGATGTGAGATGACTCCCATATCTGTAGGCAGCGAGCAACAAATCAGTATCAGTGGGGAGAGAAATTTTTTGGGGTGCTATTTTTTATGAGTCGTATTTTCGCCGGTACATAGTATAATTTAGGAGGAATTACAGAAATAAATGGAACTTTCAATACGATTAAAAACAGTGGCAGAAGCAGTAACAAAGGGAAATCGTGTGGCAGATGTTGGAACTGACCATGGATATGTCCCGATTTATCTGGTGAAAAATAATCTTTCCCCAGCCGGTATTGCAATGGATGTGAATAAAGGCCCACTCGAAAAAGCACAGGAACATATCAGGGAAGAAAAAATTGGCGGGAAAATAGCCACCCGTCTTGGAAATGGACTTGCACCATTAGAGCCAGGAGAAACAGATACCGTAATCATCGCGGGCATGGGCGGAGATTTAATCTGCAAAATATTAAAAGCCAAACCAGAATTTTTAATAGAGGGAAAAGAGTTTATTTTGCAGCCACAATCCGAATGGTTCAAGATCCGCCGGCTCTTAAAAGAATATCGCTATCAGATTGAAAAAGAATGGTTCTTAAAAGAAGATGGTAAATACTATGTAATCATTAAAGCGGAACCAGCGTGGACACAGCCACAACGACTGAAACACCAGCAGCCTTCCATTCACGAATATATAAAAGAAATATCAGACACACAAGTGAATCAGGCAGTTTCAGAGAAAGATATGGAAAGTATTTATGAACAGTATGGCAAATATCTGATTGAAACGAAAAATCCAGTATTAAAAGAATACCTCGAAAAAGAAATCACCAAAAAGGAAAGTATAGCAGCAGAGCTGAAACAGTCCATAAAAGAGATAGAATCAGAAGAACTTTCAGGAAAAGAGAGGGGAAATATTGCGAAAAGACAGCGAAGATATCAGGAAATCCAAAAAGAGATAAGGGATATGAGAAAAGCGATTGGATAAAGGAGAAATATGTTAGCAGATTACCATGTACATACAGAATTCAGCAATGACTCCATTTACCCGATGGAGGAAGTAGTAAAAGATGCCATCTCATTAGGTATCAAGGATATATGTTTTACCGACCACGTAGACTATGGTCCATACCGCGACTGGGATGACCCAAGAGGAATTAAATATCGTCCGGGAGACGAGGGAGAGCCAGAGCAGGTTGCTCTTACCAATGTCGATTATGGAAAATATTTTTCAATGATAGAAAAACTGAGGGAAAAATATAAAGACAAAATCGCAGTAAAAGCTGGGATGGAATTTGGCGTGCAGACACATACTATTCCAGAGTATGAGAAGTTATTTCGCAGTTATCCATTTGACTTCATCATTTTGTCCATTCATCAGGCAGGAGACCAGGAATTTTGGACAAATGAATATCAAAGTGGACGCACACAGCAGGAGTACAACGAGGGCTACTATAAAGAATTACTTTCCGTTGTACAGAATTATCACAACTATAGTGTGTTAGGACATATGGATTTGATTGTGCGTTATGATAGTTACGGTGTGTATCCGTTTGAAAAATTAAAACCACTTCTCACAGAGATTTTAAAGACGGTTATCGCAGATGGAAAAGGAATTGAAGTAAATACTTCAAATCATAGATATGGCCTTTCGGATATGACACCATCAAGAGATATATTAAAGCTTTATAAAGAACTTGGCGGTACAATTATTACAATCGGAAGTGACAGTCATAAGAAGGAGCATCTTGGGGCGTATATTGATTGGGCGAAGGAGGAACTTCGCAAACTGGGGTATACACAGTTTTGTACATTTGAGAAGATGCAACCGATATTTCATGAGCTTTAAATAGGAATTTGCCAGTGAAATAATAATTGCCGCAGGCAAGAAGACGCACCCAA
>ENA-OPAQ01001658-OPAQ01001658.1-human-gut-metagenome-genome-assembly--contig:-NODE-1658-length-13053-cov-13.991691_pt1 | contig 13053 bp, 6 predicted proteins | sample MGYA00241058_ERZ501432 | MGnify/ENA primary metagenome ERZ501432 (study PRJEB25962, sample SAMEA2042570) | human gut metagenome | biome: human gut; feature: human-associated habitat; material: faeces... | reverse complement strand
TCAGCCAGCGAGGCGGCTGGGTGCTCGACCAGCAGTTCATGGATCAAATGGGTTCACCCTATCTCATGGCACATGGCATGGGTATTCCTGTGGCCGATGCTACGGCAGAAATCAATATTCCCCAGGCGGGCACTTACTATGTATATGCCCGCACCTACAACTGGACTTCACCTTGGACCGATGCCGAAGGACCCGGAAAGTTTCGTCTGGCTTTAGGTGGTAAGTTACTGAAAACTACGTTGGGACACACCGGTAATTCCTGGCAATGGCAGTCCGCCGGTAAGGTCGTATTGAAGGCAGGTACTATTACCCTTGCTTTGAAAGACCTTACAGGTTTTAATGGTCGTTGTGATGCCATCTATCTCACGACTGATATGAATGCGCAACCCACTGCATGGGGCGAGGCAGAGACAGCTGCACTTCGTGCCCGCTTGCAACAACAACAAACGGTGCCCACCCATCAGTACGACTTTGTGGTAGTGGGAGGAGGCGTAGCCGGCATGTGTGCCGCTACGGCTGCTGCCCGGTTAGGTTGTAGGGTGGCATTAGTGAACGATCGTCCTGTACTGGGTGGTAATAACTCGTCGGAGATACGTGTACACCTGGGTGGTATTATCGAAAAGGGACCCAACGAGGGGTTAGGTCGTATGATACGCGAATTCGGTCATGAACGTTCCGGTAATGCCCAACCGGGTGACTATTATGAAGATCAGAAAAAGGAAGACTTTATAGCTGCCGAAAAGAATATCACCCTTTATGCTTCGCAACGTGCTGTGGCCGTAAAGATGCAGGGTGATCGCATAGCATCAGTCACTATTCAACACATTGAGACAGGTGAACAAACGGAACTTACCGCTCCTCTTTTTAGTGACTGCACTGGCGATGCTACCATAGGCTACTTAGCCGGTGCCGATTGGACTATGGGACGTGAAGGCCGCGATGAATATGGCGAAAGTCTCGCTCCCGAGCAGCCCGACTCGCTAGTGATGGGCGCATCGGTACAATGGTATAGCAAGGACATGAAGAAGAAGACCTCTTTCCCCCGCTTCGAATATGGTATGCGCTTTGGCGCTGATAATTGCGAGCCTGTAACTATGGGCGAATGGAAATGGGAAACAGGAATGAACCGTAATCAAATCACCGAGGCTGAACGCATACGCGACTATGGACTTTTGGTGGTATATTCCAATTGGAGCTATCTGAAGAATCACTATGCGGATCGTAAAAAGTATGCCAACCGTTCACTCGATTGGGTGGCGTATGTTTCCGGTAAACGTGAATCTCGCCGCCTTCTGGGCGACTATGTGTTAGCACAAGACGATATAGACAAAAATGTGGCGCACGAGGATGCTTCGTTTACTACCACTTGGAGTATCGACCTCCACTTCCCCGATAGCGTGAACAGTGTGCGTTTTCCTGATAATGAATTCAAGTCGGCAACGGTGCATCGTTGGATTCATCCTTATGCTGTCCCTTATCGTTGTCTTTATTCGCGCAATGTGGATAACCTCTTTATGGCAGGTCGTAATATGAGTTGCACACACGTAGCCTTGGGTACGGTGCGTGTGATGCGTACTACTGGTATGATGGGCGAAGTAGTAGGTATGGCAGCCGGACTCTGTCATAAGCATGGCGTAGAACCGCGTGATATCTATCATCATCATCTGCCCGAATTAAAGCAGCTTATGCAGGCAGGCTTGGGCAAACACAATGTACCCGATAACCAACGTTTCAACGAACCCAACAAATTGTTGGAGGCTCCGGCTTACATCAAACCGCAGACAAACTATGAGTAAAAAAAGTATTATCACGATATTTCTCTCAACCATATTGGGATTGCCGCTTTGGGGAGGACAACACTATTATGCTTTCCTGAAAGGTGATACACTACGTATGGGCAATAACTACATGGAGCGTACCATGCTGTGGAATAATGGTACACCTGTCACCATTAGCCTCACCGATAAGCTATGTGGAAAAATAATCCCGGCTCAAGGCAAAGAGCCCGACTTCTCGATTGTGAAAGGCATCTCTACAGCTGCTACTTTCACTGTGAATGAGATTCCAACGAATGGTATACATGCCAGCTATCTGCAAGCCACTGTGGCTTGCACCATCGGTTCTCTAAGTATAGAACGTCGCTATCGCATTTATGCAGACTGTCCCGCCATTGCCTGCGATACCTATCTGAAAGGACAAGTAGAACTTTACCAGAATAAAGATGACAATCGTTCTAATGCCGATCGTAAAAATATAGAGCACACAGCCGATATGACTACGGGGGTGAAAACTCCGACGATTGACAGATTGCAACTCTCCGGTAATCATTGGCGTGCCCGTACGGTAGAGTTCTTCGACTATACTGATTGGAACGACAATCTGGTGACAGAACGTACCTGGCTTCCTTACCGTCGCAATACCTATCGTGGTAATCTGCTTTTTGCTCACGATGTGGCTACCCGGCAAGGTTTCTTTTTCTTGAAAGAGGCTCCTTGCAGCAGTACCCAATTACATTATAATGGTTCCGACTTCGTGGCCGACTTTAGCGATTTTATGGTAGTGGGTCTGGGCATTGCATCTGATGATGTGAAACCGGATAGCTGGACTCGTGTTTATGGATGCGTTACCGGTGTCTATACCGGAGATGAACAAGAAGCACTAACAGCATTGCGCCTTTATCAAAAACAACTGCGCCACCACACTGCCGCACAGGATGAGATGATTATGCTCAATACCTGGGGTGACCGTAGTCAGGATGCCAAAATAGATGAGGCTTTCTGTCTGGCTGAGCTGGATCGTGCCGCACGTCTGGGTGTCACCCTCTTTCAACTGGACGATGGTTGGCAGAGCGGAAAAAGTCCCAACTCAAAGACAGCCGGAGGCAGCTTTAAAGATATTTGGAAAAATGCCGATTACTGGACGCCCAACCCCACGAAATTCCCTCATGGACTGAAACGCATTGTAGAGAAAGGAAAGAAATTGGGTATTCGTATCGGATTATGGTTCAATCCTAGTATACAGAATGATTTTGCCGATTGGCAAAAAGACGCGCAAGTCATTATCGGGCTTTACAAGGAGTATGGCATCTGCTGTTTCAAGATAGATGGCTTACAAATACCTACTAAAACAGCCGAACAGAATTTGCGCCGGTTGTTTGATGCCGTGTTAGCACAAACCAACCATGAGGTGATTTTCAACCTCGATGCCACTGCCGGTCGTCGCGGTGGATATCATTATATGAATGAGTATGGCAATATCTTCCTGGAAAACCGTTATACCGATTGGGGCAACTATTATCCCTATCGCACCTTGCGTAATCTTTGGATGCTGTCTCGCTATGTACCGGCCGAGAAGATGCAGATAGAATTCCTTAATAAATGGCGTAATGCCGATAAGTACAGCACTACCGATCCATTTGCTCCCGCTCGTTATAGTTTCGACTACCTCTTTGCCATCACCCTGGCGGCACAGCCATTGGCTTGGATGGAGGCTTCGAACCTGCCCGAAGAGGCTTATGCTACGGCAACTCTGCTCAAGGAATATCAACCCTTGCAACTTCAATTTCATCAAGGCATCATATTACCCATTGGTGAAGAACCTTCGGGACGCTCGTGGACAGGATTTCAATCAATAGTCTCTGACACGCAAGGTTATCTCATTATTTACCGCGAAGACAATGATATAGCCAAAAGAACCATTGATACTTGGCTTCCGGAGGGCAAGAAGGTAACTTTTACTCCTTTGATGGGAAATGGCAAAAAGTTTGTTGCTGAAGTCGGTGTACAGGGTAAAGTAAGTTTCGAGTTGAATGATAAGAATTCTTTCACTCTTTATCAATACCAGGTAAAACCATGAAAAGACTATAAACAATAATGGAATTATGATAAAAAGTTTGCGTTCTGTTTTTCTTGCTTTGTTTGTTGCCGTGCAATTCGTTGTGTACGGGCAACCGGCGGAAAGGCTGATTCAAGTGCTGGTCACTCCCGACCACACCAATTGGTTGTATCAACCGGGAGAAAAAGTGAAATTCAAAGTAGCTGTACTGAAATGCAATATTCCACAGGATCATCTGGAAGTGCGTTATGAGATTTCGGAAGATATGATGAAACCTCATCAGACAGGTAAACAACCTTTGAAGAATGAAAAGCTCGAAATTAATGCAGGTACAATGAAAAAAGAGGGTTTCCTGCGTTGCCGTGCTTTTGTCAGTTATCAAGGGCGTGAATATGAAGGTGTAGCTACCGTCGGCTTTGATCCGGAGAAGCTACAACCGACTACTCCGTTGCCCGCCGATTTTCTTGAATTCTGGAAGAGCACCAAAGAAGCCGCTGAAAAGTGGGCGCTGGAACCTATAATGACTTTATTGCCGGAAAAGTGTACGGACAAAGTGAATGTATATCATGTTTCTTTTGCGAATAATGACTATGCATCCCGCATGTATGGCATCCTTTGTGTGCCGAAAGCTCCCGGAAAATATCCGGCCATCTTGAAAGTACCGGGTGCGGGTATCCGCGCATATAACGGGGAGCCCGAACGTGCCGGAAATGGTTTTATCATTTTGGAGATCGGTATTCACGGCATTCCGGTCAACCTGACGGGGGATGTATATCACCGACTTTATAACGGGGCCTTGAAGAATTACCATTCATTCAATACGGACGATCGGGATAAGTATTATTATAAACGGGTTTATACAGGCTGTGTAAGAGCCATTGATTTCATTTACACACTTCCCGAATTTAATGGTAATCTGGCAACTTTCGGTGGAAGTCAGGGCGGAGCACTTTCCATAGTGATTGCCGGACTGGATAACCGTGTCAAAGGATTAGTTTCTTTCTATCCGGCTTTGTGTGATATTGCAGGCTATGCTCATGGTCGCGCAGGAGGTTGGCCGCACATGTTTAAGGATGAAAGGAACCGGACACCGGAGAAGATTAAAACCATTCAGTACTTTGATGTAGTCAACTTTGCCCGGCAGGTTAAAGTACCGGGATTCTATACTTTCGGTTATAATGATATGGTCTGTCCGCCTACCACCACTTATTCGGCTTACAACATGATTAATGCTCCGAAAGAGTTGTTCGTGGCCGAAACGACTGCCCATTATGCCTATGCAGAGCAGTGGAATGCTGCCTGGAACTGGGTGATGAATTTCCTGAAGAATGAATCGAGAAACGAATAATGTATAAATACCACAAACTAATAGATAAATGAAAATAGGTAAGAAATTAAATCTATGTCTGTTGTTGCTGATCGCTTTTGCAGGAAGCGTTGCGGCACAAGAACTGATAACGAATGTCTACGGTCGTGACATTCATTCACTGAATGGTAAATGGAATGCCATTATCGACCTGTACGATCAGGGACAACGAATGAAAATCTATGAAAATCAGCAACCGAAAGGAAATACTGATTTCTACGAATATGCATTCGAAGGCGGCTTGCGTCTTAATGTCCCGAGAGACTGGAACTCGCAGTCGCCCGAACTGAAATATTATGAGGGTACTGTATGGTATGCGCGTCATTTTGATGCCAAACGTCTGGCAGACAAGCGTCAGTTTCTTTATTTTGGTGCTGTCAGCTATCGTTGCAAAGTCTACCTGAACGGAAAAGAAATAGCAGAACATGAAGGTGGCTTCACCCCTTTCCAAGTAGAAGTGACGGACCTGTTGAAAGATGGCGATAACTTCCTGGCAATAGAAGTGAACAATCGTCGTACCAAGGACGCCATTCCTGCTATGGCGTTCGATTGGTGGAATTATGGCGGCATCACAAGAGATGTGTTGCTGGTGAAAACTCCCCGCACATTTATAGAAGATTACTTCATCCAACTGGATAAAAATGCTCCCGACCGGATCATTGCCCGTGTACGTCTTTCTGATAAAAAGGCAGGTGAAAAGGTGACAGTCGCCATCCCCGAACTTAAAATCAATGCGGAACTTACCACTGATGCGGAAGGAAAAGCGGAAACCGTATTGAATGCAAAGAAACTGCAACGCTGGTCGCCCGAAGAACCGAAACTCTATGGTGTGGCCATTTCTTCAAGTACCGACCGCGTGGAGGAACAAATAGGCTTCCGTAACATCACAGTGAAAGGAACGGATATTTACCTGAACGGGAAACCGACATTTATGTGTTGCATCTCTTTCCATGAGGAGATTCCGCAGCGCATGGGACGTGCTTTCTCGGAAGCCGATGCAGCTATGTTGCTGAATGAAGCTAAGGCGCTTGGTGTGAACATGATTCGTCTGGCACATTATCCGCAGAATGAATACACGGTACGCTTGGCAGAAAAGATGGGTTTCCTTCTCTGGCAGGAAATTCCTATTTGGCAAGGCATTGACTTTACAGACAAAGATACCCGTAAGAAAGCACAGAAGATGCTTTCTGAAATGATAAAGCGCGATCAGAATCGTTGTGCAGTAGGTTACTGGGGTGTTGCCAATGAAACACAGCCTTCCAAAGAACGGAATGATTTTTTGACTTCCCTGCTTGAAACAGGCAAACAACTGGATACTACCCGTCTGTATGTCGCCGCTTTTGACCTTGTGCGCTTTAACAGTGAGAAACAGCGTTTTGTAATGGAAGATTCCTTTACTTCCCAATTGGATGTCGTAGCAATCAATAAATATATGGGCTGGTATCATCCATGGCCTGTTGAACCGAAAGATGCAATCTGGGAAGTAGTGACGGACAAACCGTTGATTATTTCTGAATTTGGTGGTGAAGCACTGTACGGTCAGTCCGGCGATGAGAATGTAGTCAGCTCCTGGAGTGAAGAGTATCAGGCACGTCTGTATAGAGACAATATCCGTATGTTCGACAATATCCCTAACCTGCGTGGAGTATCTCCCTGGATTCTGTTCGACTTCCGTTCTCCGTTCCGTTTCCACCCCACTAATCAGGATGGCTGGAACCGCAAAGGGTTAATATCCGATCAGGGAATGCGCAAGAAGGCATGGTATCTGATGAGAGATTATTACATGAAAAAAAGAAATAACTAAAAGTACTTATGATAAAGCATTTCAGAATAAAGAATAATTTTCTGTTGAGCGGATTATTCTTTTTAGTAACGTTATTTTCTGTTGGCAGTTCGTTGGTTTCCTGCTCGGACTCGGAGAAGATTGTAACCCAGACAGAAGAAAAAATAGTATATGTAGATGGAAACTGGATGGTGGTTGCTTCTAAGGAAGTCACTGTCATGACTGGTGAATCTGTCACTCTGAACGTATCGGTTGGTGGTGAAGAAGAGCTGAAACCGGAATATACCTGTACTTCCAAAGATGCAAACATCGCTACAGTAGCTGTCAGCGAAGATAATAATAGCATTATTATTACGGGTGTTGCGGATGGTAGCACAGCGATTTCTATCGAATGTCCTACAAATACAAAACCGCTAGTTGCTACAATTCCGGTGACCGTAAAGCAAAATGCTATACGAATACTGGCAATTGGCAATAGTTTCTCGCAGGATGCCGTTGAGCAATATCTGTATGAACTGGCAGAAGCGGCAGGCTATGAGTTAATTATCGGAAATATGTATATTGGCGGCTGTGACCTGGATAAGCATTGGGCTAACTTCCAGTCGGATGCCGCTGCTTATGAATATCGTAAAATAGTAAAAGGCGAGAAAGTAGGTAAAACCGGTTATAAACTATCACAGGGATTGGCGGATGAAAACTGGGATTATATCAGTCTGCAACAGGCGAGCGGTAAATCCGGTAAATACGAAACATATACGGTATTGGCTGATTTGATTGCAGGAATAAAGGAACGTTGTCCGAAAGCTAAACTGCTGTGGCATCAGACTTGGGCATACGCTTCCAGTTCCACTCATGAAAGTTTCCCGGATTATGATAGCAACCAGATGACGATGTATTCTTCTATCGTAACGGCTGCACGACAGGCTATGACGAATCATACGGATTTGAGCCTGTTGATTCCTTCGGGGACAGCCATACAGAACGGCCGCACCTCATTCCTGGGTGATGCATTCAACCGTGACGGTTATCATCTGGAGGTTACTTACGGGCGATATACTGCTGCCTGCACCTGGTTTGAGATGATTACGGGACAAAACGTTGTTGGCAACCCGTATGCTCCCGAAACGATTGACCCGCAGGTAGTGAAGATTGCACAAAATGCTGCCCATTACGCTGTGCAGAAACCTGATGAAGTGACCGATTTGGTTGACTTCAAGCAACCGGAGATTTCTGACACCGACTTGAAAGCCCCCATCTATATTGATTTCGGTCCGACTTCACTTTCTGCCACTCCGTGGAATAATATAACTTCTCATCAGGAAAGTTCAACCACCAGCTGGATAAAAGATGTGGAAAACAATTATACGAATATTGGTGTCAGAGTGCTTGACGGATTTACTGCGACTCATGCTGGAGTCGGTTCCGAACCGGCTAGCCCAGTGACGGTGGATGGCGTGGAATTTCCTCTGACTGCATGGAAAGACGGTTTGTTAGTGAAAGGAGAGAAAAACCAGGGTGATGTAGGTCCAGGAAGAATAGAAATCTCTCAACTGGATGTAGCCCGGAAATATAATTTCACTATTTTAGCCATCCGTTTCAATGGAAGCAAAGACGCCCGTATCTCTTCTTATAAATTGGTAGGTAAAACGGAGAGTGCGGTTAAAGAAGTGAAGACAGGTATCAAGGATGCTGCCTCGTTTGCTGCCGCAAACTTCGAGGAGTACATTGCCAAGTTTGAGAATGTAGAACCGGATTCGGAGGGAAAGGTCATTGTCGAGGTGAAAGGGCTTGATACCGGTAGTGCCGCGGAAGGACATATCAATGCACTATGCATTAGCCTGGCGAAATAAGGTTTGTTTTTTATCATATTGATTACAATGAAGCAATATAGAAATATAGTGATTTGTATGTGCATACTGCTCCTTCTTGCCGGAGGAGCATATGCCCAGCAAAAAACGGTCAGAATACTTGCCATTGGCAACAGCTTTTCCCAAGATGCCGTTGAGCAATATCTGCATGAACTTGCGGAAGCCGAAGGCATTTCAACCATAATCGGCAATATGTTTATTGGTGGCTGTTCTCTGGAACGCCATGTGAAGAATGCACGTGAAAATGCTCCTGCCTATGCCTACCGGAAAATCGGTACGGATGGAAAGAAACGGGAAAAAGGCAAGATGTCTTTGGAAATGGTGTTGGCGGATGAAGACTGGGATTATGTCAGCCTGCAACAGGCAAGTACTTTTTCCGGAATGTATGAGACGTATGAAGCCTCTCTTCCCGAGCTCATAGAGTATGTAAAAGCCCGTCTTCCCAAGAAAACAAAGTTGATGCTGCACCAGACTTGGGCCTATGCATCCACTTCCAATCACGGTGGATTTAAAAACTACAACCGCGATCAGCTGACGATGTATCACGCAATTGTAGATGCAGTGAAAAAAGCAGGTAAGGCATATAAGATTAAGATGATTATCCCTACGGGCACTGCCATACAGAATGCCCGTACCTCTTTCATTGGCGATCATATGAACCGGGACGGACATCATCTGGATGTGAAAGTCGGACGTTATACTGCTGCCTGCACTTGGTTCGAACGTATCTTCAAACGCAATGTAATCGGAAATCCTTATGCCCCGGAGAGCCTGGATGAGGCTCGAAAAGCTGTTGCCCAGAAAGCTGCTCATGCAGCAGTGAAGCATCCGTATAAGGTGACTGATTTATCTGAAAGACGATAAAAAGAAGCCATGTTGTGGCTGTCTGATAAAGCTATATTTATATACTAATTAACCGACGAAAACACCGATGAGAAAGAAAGTATTGGTTTACGGATTATGTTTGCTAGGTTCTATATGCACCCTTTCGGCAAAAGATAAAAAAGATGTTGCACTATATAAAGATCCGAAGGCTCCGATAGAGAAACGCGTAAATGATCTCCTATCCCGCATGACTTTGGAAGAGAAAGTGATGCAGCTTAATCAATATACCCTGGGACGGAATAACAATGTGAATAATGTAGGTGAAGAAGTGAAGAAAGTGCCCGCAGAAATCGGTTCTCTGATTTACTTCGAAACAAATCCCGCACTGCGTAATAGTATGCAGAAAAAAGCAATGGAAGAGTCTCGTCTGGGTATTCCTATTATTTTCGGCTACGATGCAATTCATGGTTTCCGTACCGTGTATCCTATTTCGTTGGCACAGGCTTGTTCCTGGAATCCGGATTTGGTAGAGCAGGCGTGTGCTGTATCTGCACAGGAAGCGCGTATGTCGGGAGTGGACTGGACTTTCTCACCGATGATTGATGTGGCTCGTGATCCCCGCTGGGGACGTGTGGCAGAGGGTTATGGTGAAGATCCTTATACAAACGGGGTATTCGGTGCAGCTTCCGTCAAAGGTTATCAAGGAGATGACTTGTCAGCAGAAAACCGTATGGCAGCTTGTCTGAAACATTATGTAGGTTACGGGGCATCCGAAGCCGGGCGTGACTATGTCTATACCGAGATATCCAAACAAACTCTTTGGGATACTTATCTGCTCCCTTACGAGATGGGTGTGAAAGCAGGTGCGGCAACACTGATGAGTTCCTTTAATGATATCAGCGGTGTGCCGGGTTCGGCCAATCCTTACATAATGACCGAGATATTAAAGAAACGTTGGGGGCATGATGGATTTATTGTTTCCGATTGGGGAGCCATCGAACAGTTGAAAAATCAGGGATTGGCAGCGACCAAAAAAGAAGCAGCCTGGCATGCGTTTACTGCCGGTCTTGAAATGGATATGATGTCTCATGCTTACGACCGCCATTTGCAGGAGTTGGTAGAAGAGGGCAGAGTATCGGTAGCTCAAGTAGATGAAGCTGTACGTCGTGTTCTACTTTTGAAATTCCGTCTCGGCCTGTTCGAACGTCCTTATACTCCCGCAACAAGTGAGAAAGAACGTTTCTTCCGTCCGCAAAGTATGGATATTGCAGCCCGGCTTGCGGCGGAATCCATGGTCTTGCTGAAAAATGAAAACAAAACATTACCGCTGACTGATAAAAAGAAGATTGCCGTGATAGGACCAATGGCAAAAAATGGTTGGGACTTGTTGGGTTCCTGGTGTGGTCATGGAAAAGATACGGATGTTGCCATGCTCTATAATGGACTGGCTACTGAATTTGCAGGAAAAGCTGAATTGCGTTATGCAGCAGGCTGTGCTACGAAAGGAGATAACAAAGAAGGATTTGCAGAAGCATTGGAAGCTGCACGCTGGTCTGATGTAGTTGTTCTTTGTTTGGGTGAGATGATGACCTGGAGTGGGGAGAATGCTTCCCGTTCTTCTATCGCATTACCGCAGATTCAGGAAGAACTGGCCGCAGAACTGAAGAAAGCCGGAAAGCCTATCGTACTGGTATTGGTGAATGGACGTCCGTTGGAATTGAATCGTCTGGAACTAATTTCCGATGCTATACTGGAAATCTGGCAACCGGGTGTGAATGGCGCGTTGCCGATGGCCGGTATATTATCAGGACGTATCAACCCATCCGGTAAACTTGCCATGACATTCCCTTATTCAACGGGACAAATTCCTATTTATTACAATCGCCGCAAGAGCGGACGTGGACATCAAGGATTCTATAAAGATATAACAAGCGATCCGTTATATCCGTTCGGGCATGGATTAAGTTATACCGAATTTAAGTATGGCACTGTTACCCCTTCTGCTACTAAGGTGAAGCGCGGCGATAAACTGTCGGCAGAAGTGACCGTCACCAACACCGGTGCCCGCGATGGAGCAGAGACTGTTCATTGGTTTATTTCCGATCCTTATTGCTCTATCACCCGTCCGGTGAAAGAACTGAAACACTTTGAGAAACAATTTATCAAAGCCGGAGAAACGAAGACTTTCCGTTTCGACATCGACCTGGAACGTGATTTCGGTTTTGTCAATGAGGATGGTAAACGCTTCCTTGAAGCCGGCGAATATCATATTCTGGTACAAGGACAGACCGTTAAAATAGAACTGATAGACTAAAAATGTAAAGAACAAAAGTGTGTGAAGAGCTGATAGCTAAGTTGGTTTTTACACATATTATATTAACACAGAATCACCATGAAAAAGAAAATAGGAGGCATAGGTTTATGTATGCTTGCATGGAGCATATTAACCTGTGCACAGACAATCACTCCCCAAGCCGAACAACGTGCGAAGGACATTGTATCAAAAATGACTTTGCAAGAGAAAATAGAGTATATTTCCGGATATACCAGTTTTTCTCTGCGTGCCATTCCCCGTTTGGGAATACCTGAAATTAAGTTGGCTGACGGGCCGCAGGGAATTCGTAATCATGCTCCCAAGAGCACTTTATATCCTTCCGGAATACTTTCCGCTTCTACTTGGAACCGGGAATTACTTTATAAGTTAGGGCAAGGCTTGGGACAGGATGCCAAGGCAAGAGGAGTTAATATTCTGCTTGGCCCGGGCGTGAATATCTATCGTGCTCCATTGTGCGGCCGTAACTTTGAATACTTCGGTGAAGACCCTTACTTGACAGGTGAAACGGCGAAACAGTATATCCTGGGAGTACAATCGGAAGGAGTCATTGCTACAATCAAACACTTTGCTGCCAACAACCAGGAATGGAGCCGCCACCATGCCAGCTCTGACATAGACGAACGTACTTTGCAGGAAATCTATTTCCCGGCTTTCCGGAAAGCAGTACAGGAAGCCAATGTCGGCGCCGTAATGAACAGCTACAATCTGTTGAACGGTGTCCATGCCACCGAACATAAATGGTTGAATATTGATGTCTTGCGCAATCTTTGGGGCTTCAAAGGTATTCTGATGTCGGACTGGACTTCTGTATATTCCGCCGTAGGCGCTGCTAACGCCGGACTTGACCTCGAAATGCCGAAAGGACGTTTTATGAATTTGGAGAATCTGTTGCCTGCTATCAAAGCCGGCACAGTGACAGAAGAAACCATCAACCTGAAAGTACAACACATCCTGCAAACTCTGATTGCTTATGGTATGCTGGATAAGGAACAGAAAGACAGCAACATCGCAGAGGATAATCCTTTCTCCCGCCAGACAGCTT
>ENA-OPAQ01001657-OPAQ01001657.1-human-gut-metagenome-genome-assembly--contig:-NODE-1657-length-13059-cov-1.915949_pt1 | contig 13059 bp, 15 predicted proteins | sample MGYA00241058_ERZ501432 | MGnify/ENA primary metagenome ERZ501432 (study PRJEB25962, sample SAMEA2042570) | human gut metagenome | biome: human gut; feature: human-associated habitat; material: faeces... | reverse complement strand
GAATGGGAATCCGGTGATTCTGGATCATTTTGCGGAGCCGGTGGAACCCATTGTGTGGACCATCGATACGCCTCACCGCTGCCATAGGCTGGGCCTGCTGTTTGAACTAAAAGTCGGAAAAGGAAAAGTAATGGTGTGTACCACCGACCTGTCCCAGTTTGCAGGAGAAGCAGCCGAGGAATCTCTCTTAAAAGGAATTTTCGAGTATATGGCGTCGGATGAGTTCCAGCCTCAGGCTGAGTGCGGCTTAGAGGAATTTAAGAGTTTTTTTGCGAGGTAATGACAGTGGAAAGAAAAACAGCGTTCATTACCGGCGCGGGAAAGGGCATTGGCTATGGGATTGCCAAGACGTTGGCGGAAGAGGGCTACGACCTCATTTTGCACAGCCGCACTTCGGTGCAGGGAACAGAAAAATTAGCGAATTTGGCTCGGACAAAAGGCCTGAAGGCCCACCTGGTGCAGGGCGATTTATCCAACGTTCAGGAAGTGGAACAGATATTCCGCCGGATATCCGATTTGACGCAGGGGCTGAACCTGGTTGTCAGCAATTCCGGGCTAACGATTTGCAAGCCGTTTTTTCAGATTACACCTCAGGATTTAGACCAGGTAACCGGGCTGGACTGGCGGGGCAGCTTTTTTGTTACCCAATATGCCGCCAAATTGATGGTTGAACAGAAGACGGAGGGGCATATTCTTTTAATTACTTCCAACCAGGCCCACATGGTTTATCCGGATGGATCCATGTATGGCAGCGTCAAGGCGGCGTTATCCCATTTCACAAAATGCGCCGCCGTCGAACTGGCGAAGCATAGAATCCGTGTCAACGCAATATCGCCGGGCTACACTGACACAGGAGATCCCAGAATGGGAGAGAAAGAATCCACTTACAGCGCTATACCGATACAGCGGTGGTGTACCCCTAAGGAAATCGGGAAGGCCGTAGTTTTTCTTGATTCTGTCTGGAGCAAATCCATTACCGGAACGGAGCTTATGATCGACGGTGGAGGAAGCTTGACCTGTAAAGACGACAGGGAACATACCGGATAAAATATTTTCCGCCATGGAGGTAGCCGTAAATTTAAGGACGAAAGGCTCGCAATCTCATAAGCTATGAGATTGCGAGCCTTTTGAAGAAGGAAGGATATTTGATGGCGAGGGTAATCACGATAGGGGAGACGATGGCCGCTTTGACTCCGGGATCTTCGGGAGCGCTGCGGTATGTTACAGATTACCGGATAAGAATTGCCGGTGCGGAAAGCAATGTGGCTGTCGGGCTGTCTAAGCTGGGAATTGAGACGGCGTGGATCTCAAGAGTAGGCGAGGATGAGTTGGGATATTTTGTAAGGAATCAAATCAGGAGCGAGGGGGTTGACTGCCGGGAGGTAATATTCGACCCGGAGCACCGGACTGGACTGATGCTAAAGGAAACCGGAGCATTGGAAACAAAGGTGTTTTACTACCGGGAAAACAGCGCGGCCTCCCACCTGAGCCCAAAGGATTTAAAAGAGGAAATGCTCCAACAAGCGGAACTGCTGTATTTAACCGGGATTACGCCGGTGTTGAGCGAAAGCTGTGAGCGGACGGTTCGGGAAGCGATCCGCTTAGGAAAAAAACACGGTTTGCTGATAAGCTTTGACCCTAATGTGAGAAAAAAACTGTGGAAAGAGAGAGATTACGGGCCTCTGCTGGCGAGGCTGGCCCTGGAAAGTGATATTGTGCTGCTGGGCTTATCGGAAGCGGAAATACTGTTTGGGGAAACGGAGCCTGACGCAATTTTCGATTTGTTGTTCCGGGAGGGCGGGGTGCGTTACGCGGCTATAAAAAATGGGGCTGAGGGCGCCTGGGCGGCAGACCGAAGCCGGCGAATCGCTGTGAAACCGTATCCCTGCCGGAGTGTGGACCCAATTGGCGCGGGAGACGGATTTAACGCGGGATTTTTAGCTGGGATACTGCTCGGAAGAGAACTGGATACCGCGGGGAAAATGGGAGCAATATGCGGAGCTTTAGCCACCCAGACCACTGGAGATGTGGAAGGATATCCGGACAGAAAGCAAATGGAGAATGCGCTGTCGCAAACAGAAGAGATTTACCGTTAAAGGAATAGGAGAAAAACGGGATGGATATGTATGAGATTGTAATGAAGAATCCGGTGCTGGCAATCCTGCGGAATGTGCCGTTGGAACAAACGCTTGATTACGCTGAGGCGATTGTGGCGGGAGGAATCCGTTTTTTTGAGGTGGCGCTAAATAGCAAAGACGGGCTGAAACAGATTTCTGTGCTGAGAAAGCGGTATGGAGACCGCTGTTTGATCGGCGCGGGAACCGCAATTACAGTGGAATTGGCGGAAAAGGCGCTGAATGCGGGCGCCCAGTTTCTGTTAACGCCCGGGGCGCCGACGGATGTTCTGGAATACTGCGCGAAAAACAATGTGAAATTACTGCCCGGCGTTTTAACGCCGAGTGAAATTGCAGCAAGCCTGGAATACGGCTATAAAACCATGAAGCTGTTTCCGGCGGGCGCGATGCCTTTGAATTATGTGAAAAGCCTAAAAGGCCCTTTTGACCAGGGAAATTATGTGGCCATCGGCGGGGTTTGTCCCAGTAATTATAAAAGCTTTTTCGCTTCTGGATATCTGGGCGTAGGCATGGCGAGTAATCTGATGCCCGCGGAGGCGGCGGCAAACGGAGACTGGGAGGCGTGCGCCGCGGCTGTCCGAAAAATCGTCGATGACCTGAAGAAAGCTTAATGGATTGTCATTGCACAGATGACAAAAAGCTGAAAGATAACAAGACAGAAGGAGTGCACCGCATGAAAATTGTACGGGTAAACACCTACACCGTTAGGCCCCGCTGGGGCTTTGTGGAGATCATAACGGATGACGGCTTGACCGGCTGGGGAGAGCCAGTGCTGGAAGGCCACTGCGAGGCGGTTCTGGCGTGCGTGGAGGAGATGAAGCCCTATTTGATCGGCGCGAATCCGGGCAGAATTGAGGATATTTGGACGCTTCTTTACCGGTCTGGGTTTTATCGGGGCGGCGGAGTTTTAATGAGCGCGATTTCAGGGATTGACCAGGCATTGTGGGATATTAAAGGAAAAACCTTTGGGGTTCCGGTATATGAATTAATGGGAAGAGCCTGCCGGGAACGCATGAAGGTTTACAGCTGGATCGGCGGCGACCGCCCAAGCGATGTGGGAAAAGCTGCGCTGGAGCGAAAAGAGGCCGGTTTCCAAGCGGTTAAGATGAACGCCACAGAGGAGCTGCAGATGATCGACTCGTATGATAAAATCGACGCCGTTCTGGAGCGGGTTTCAGCCATCCGCGAGCAATGCGGGAAGTATTTTGGAATCGCGATCGATTTTCACGGGCGGGTGCACAAGCCAATGGCAAAAATTCTCGCGAAGAAGCTGGAAGAATTTGACCCGATGTTTATCGAGGAGCCGGTTTTATGCGAAAATATGGAATACTTTCCTGAAATCGCCGCGGCGTGTAATATTCCAATCGCTACCGGCGAGCGGCTGTTCAGCAAATACGATTTTAAACGGCTGCTGAAAATAGGCGGTGTGGATATCATCCAGCCCGACCTGAGCCATGCGGGAGGCCTGACGGAGGTTAGGAAAATTGCTTCCATGGCGGAGGCTTTTGACGTGGCCTTAGCCCCTCACTGCCCGCTGTCTGAATGTGGACGCTGTCAGCTACAACGCGGTGATTCAGGAGCAAAGCATTGGAATTCATTACAATGTAGGAAAAAGCGTACTGGACTATGTAAAAAATCAAGAGGACTTTCAATTCCAAAACGGCTTTGTTGACTTGCCGGTAAAGCCCGGCTTGGGAGTAGAGGTCAACAAGGACTTGGTGCTCCAGGAAAATCAAAATCCTCATCATTGGAAAAATCCTGTTTGGCGCCATGCCGACGGTTCCATTGCCGAATGGTAAGTCCAGGAGGGGAATGAAACGAGCAATCTGCCAAAAGGAAGATTTTAAGTTTTAGCTTTTTGTAGTGCGTCCGGCATTTCAGCGTCTTACAGAAGCTTTCTGCTTATTATGCGGAGGGCTATTGGGAAGCCCCTTTTTTCTTAGATAAAACTATGAAAAACGTTCTGGAATACTTTTGTTTTATAATAAACAGAATTTTATTCTGAACTGAGGCTTCTCATTTTGTTGAAGGTTCCCTTTTGATTTTTATTTTATAAACTTATTCCAAACGGTATTAGGCCAGCGGACAACAATTTCGTTACTCCCTCCCACCAGGCTGAGCCTGGACGCAATCCGCGTTCCTGGTTCAGCCTTTTATTTTGTCAGTTCACTCGCATTTATGGTAGGGTATCTTTTTGTCAACGCTTCGCAAGGCGTGGGTGACGAAATTGTTGTCACCCCGATTTTTTTTAGTATTCATGCGGGTTTCCGGGCTTTTTAGGGTCGATTTTTCAAAATCGCCCCACCGTGGATGTCCAACCCCCAAAAGGGCAAAAACAGCAAAAAAACCGCTTCCTTATTTTTATTAGGGAAGCGGTTTTCTCATTTTTTAGACACCGGCAGAGAAATGATTTTCGACGGCCCGTCCGAGATGTCCTGGGGTTTGACAGGGAAAGGAGGTGTTTTAGAGAAACAGGAAAACATTACCGCTTCACAAGCAAGAACACACGTTCTATAATTAAAGTGTAAAAGGAACATGTGTTTGTGTTGCTTTGTGAGGCTTGTTTATGGAAAGAATCATTTTACACAGCGACTGCAACAGCTTCTATGCTTCTGTGGAATGTCTGCATCATCCGGAAATCAGAGAGAAACCAGTGGCGGTAGGCGGAGATATCGAGCAACGGCATGGTATCATTTTGGCGAAGAATCAGCTTGCCAAACAGTTTCATGTTTCTACCGGAGAAGCCATTTGGCAGGCAAAACAGAAGTGTCCGGAGCTAATCGTTCTGCCGCCGAATTTTCCGTTGTATCTGCGGTTTTCCCGGTTGGCAAGAGACATTTATCTTGATTACAGTAACCGGGTGGAGCCATTCGGCTTAGACGAGGCGTGGCTGGATATTACCAGCAGTGAAAATCAAAAGGATAAGGGAGAAAGGACGGCCCATGAAATCCGGAAAAGAATCCGGGAAGAATTGGGAATTACCGTGAGTATTGGTGTAAGCTACAATAAAATTTTTGCGAAGCTTGGCAGCGATTATCGAAAACCAGATGCTGTGACCATGATTACCAAAGAGAATTACCGTCAGATTGCCTGGCCGCTGCCAGTGTCCGATTTGCTATATGTGGGGCCGGCCACCAAACGAAAATTGAATGGATTCGGTGTTCATACCATAGGGGAACTTGCCCAAACTCCAGTTGAAATCCTCCGTTCCAAGTTTGGAAAAATCGGGGACATACTGTGGTGCTTCTCCAACGGGCTGGACAGCTCTCCAGTAGCGGATTTCCAGAATCAGCCTGTTGTTAAGAGCATCGGCAACAGCACCACAGCGCCCAGGGATTTGGAGAGGGATGAGGACGTGAAAATTATCCTCTATGTTTTGGCGGACAGCGTAGCCCGACGGCTGAGGGAGCAGGGGCTCAAAGGGCGGACGATCCATATTTCTGTACGGGACAACAGTCTTTTCAGCTTTACCCGGCAGAAAACGCTTTTGTCCTATACCAATCTTACCGGGGAAATCGCTAGGGAAGCACTTTCCTTATTTCGTGAGCATTACCGGTGGAAGCGGCCGGTCCGCAGCATAGGAATCAGCGTATCGGACTTGGCGGCGGATACGATTTGCAGTCAAACCGGTCTGTTTTGCGATGAGGTAAAACGGGAAAAGATGGAGCGCCTGGACAAGGCGCTTGACCGCTTAAAGGTACGATTTGGAACTTTTGCGGTACAGCCGGCGGTTTTGCTGAAAGACCGAAAGCTTTCCGGCTTCGATCCAAAGAACGATCACATAATCCACCCGGTAGGATATTTTTAAAAAATCGGTTTGTTTAGGGCAAGAGGCTGTCATATGCCTGTTCATTAAAAATGATTTTGGAAAGGGGAATGGCTGAAAATGTCCTGTAAAAAATATGTGGAAGTGACAGCAAAGTTTGATGTGGACGGCACTGTCTTTCCTCTTGAAATCCAATGGGAGGACGGCGCCAAATTTGAGATTGACCGGATTCTCGATATCCGCCGGGCGGCAAGCCTCAAGGCGGGCGGAACGGGAATCCGGTATACCTGCCGGATTCGAGGCAGGGTAAAATATTTATGGCTGGAAGAAAGCCGATGGTGGTTTATAGAAGCCAAGGAGTCAGATTAAAAATAGAACAGCAAGTAATGAAGTTTCAAATCGATTGAAATAGGAGGAATTTACGATGTGCGGACGATATACCTTGTTTACTGATGAAGAATATCAGGATATCCGCAAGATAATTCGAGCTGTGCAGGAAAAGGGCAATGAGGTGAAAACCGGGGAGATTTATCCGACAAATCCGGCACCTATCTTGGTGTGGGAGGGGAAAGAGACCGTTCCCCAGGCGGTAAAGTGGGGATGGCCGAAATTCCAAGGAAGCGGCGTTTTGATCAACGCCCGTGCGGAAACAGCGGAGGAAAAGAACCTCTTTCGCAAATCAGTGTATACCCGCCGGTGCGTGGTACCAACCACCGGCTTTTATGAATGGGATCAGGAAAAAGCCAAATACCGGTTTATTCTTCCTCATGCCAATACCTTATATTTAGCTGGACTTTACAATGAATTCCAGGGAGAAAGACGTTTTTTGATTTTAACCACAGAGGCCAATGCATCGGTTTCCTTTATCCACAGCCGTATGCCGGTGATTATCTTTCGGGAAATGATCGATACTTGGCTGGAGGACACAGAAAAAGCGGTGCACATGCTTCACTGGCAGCAGCCAGAACTTCATATTGCTACACAATAAAGTATGCCCTTCCATCCTTTAGGAAGGGCATACTTTATAAATAAATAGACCATTGGTGTAAGTTAAAAAATACATAGTCCTTAAGAATTCAATACGCTATATGGAATTTTTATTTTTTTGCGGATATGCTTTCTGTTTCCTAAGCCGTTTAATAAAAGAAATGATTAGTTTCTTATCTTCGTTATCAAGTGTTAAAAGATCATCAAGATTTAAGTTTAAGTTATTTACTTCCAAGCCTTTTTCAATCGTTTCCCATTTAGATGATATCCGTGTGCGGCCTCCTAAATAATCCATATTGACATCAAAATATTCTGCCAGCTTAATTATTATCAGTAGATCAGGAAATTGACTGCCAGTTTCGTAATTGGAAATGGTCTTAGAAGTGACTCCTAAAATGTCGGCCAAATCTTTCTGGGTGATTTTATGATCTTTTCTCAATTCCTGTAAGATTGCGCCAAATAAATTTTTCAAGTCAAATTCTCCCCAATTGTCTCTATTTTATATAATGGTATCATTTAGTCGTGAAAACTCTCTGAAAATGGAAATATATTAGTAAAAAGAAAAATAAAACTTCAAAAATCAGAAAAAATTTTATAATTTTTTCGAGAATGGTCTTGTACCAAAAATTTATGTTGTATATAATTGAATTGTTCCAATATATTTTGTGTAGGAGAGCAGAGTAATATGAAGGCAACTTTGATGGTAAATGTTAGTTTGCGCTTTTTTGACGGAAGAGGCCGTTTTGTATTGCCTAAAATATTAAGAGATAAGATGAATTTAAGAGTGGGAGATACAGTTACCATTATTGATGAAGGTTTGCCTGACTATAGGCTTTTGTCAGTTGTGGCAGGTATAAGTGAGGATGATCGTAAGATAAATATTTCGACTATAAGTGATTTAGGGCTAATACAAATAGCGCCAGAAGCATTCGAGGTAATTAAAAGGAACGATACTCTCGACAGAGAAGTTCTTTATGACGGGTTTGGCAAAAATAAGTGTAAGAAAATTATTTTAAGAGCAACAGGTTGCTATTTAGATATTTGATACAAAAAGGTGAATGTTGTGGATTATGAAGAATTAAAAAAGGATTGTATTGACTATCTAAAAGAAGGGTCAAATGAGCTTGAACCGAAGGATGTAGAAAATATTAAAAAATTTGTGTGTTCTTTTAAAGATGTTAATGAACGGGAGTTATGGGAAATAGGGAAATCATTACAAATTGCCGCACAACTAATCCCAGAAAGGGCTGATATGTTTTTTCAGGCGTCATTTTTATGTTATCAATATTCCGCAGAAAAGGGGTGCCCTTCGGCACTTCGGAGCTTAGGACAATATCATCTCTTTGGGTATGCCGAGTGCCGAGATAAATTTAAAGCAGTTGAATATGTTAAAAAGGCTGCGTTATTAGGTAATTCATATGCTCAGATGGACTTGGGACTGTATTATTTCATAGGATTCGGTGTTAAAAAAAATGAGAGTAAGGGTTTATATTGGACAACTCGGGCAGCTCATAATGGCTGCACAGAAGCCATGGAGAGTCTAGGAAGACGTTTTCTTATGGATGGAAAATATGACAAGGCTCATTATTGGCTATCAGAGGGGATAAAGCATAATTATGGAGGATGCTATTATGCTGTTGCACTAGAAAATTTACATGGAATAGGGTGCGAAATTAATATAGAGAAAGGATGGAATTTGCTCTGTTTGGCTGCCGATCACAACTATGGTTTTGCATGTTATTTGTTAGCAGAGGCATATCGTCTGGGAGAATTTAAAAGCATGAAGATTAAACGCGACATGAATTGCTGTGCTTATTATCTTCAAAAAGGTATAAAAGCATTGAATGACGATTGTATGCTCTTGTATGGCCAGTTGCTGTTTGTTGGAACTGAGATTTCTCAAGATATTAGTAAAGGTATACATTATATTCATATGGCAGCTCAAAATGGAAATCCAAAGGCCCAGATTATTATGAGTGGATTGTTTTTTGAAGGAAAGCTGGTAGAAAAAGATGATGTTAAGGCTTTTTATTGGATAAGAAAAGCTGGGACACGAGGAGGAAGACCGGCCTTACGGCAATTAGCATATTTTTATGAAGAAGGAATAGGAGTTGCCAAGGCACCCGATAAAGCAAAAAAAATCTGGGAAATATATGACCTATTAGCTCCTGATAAACCTTCAGAATAACATAGGAGGATAGATTATGCGATTAGAAGACGAGCCTTTAACCTTTCGGTTTAAAATAAGACAATTAAGAGAAAAATATGGATATACACAAAAGAAAATGAGTGAACTTTTAGGGGTTGAACGGTCTACATATACATATTATGAAACCGGGAAAACAGAGCCATCGTTAAGAGTGTTAAGAAAAATGGCGGTTGTGTTTCATGTCTCAACAGATTATTTGGTAGATATGAGTGACACAGGAAATTCTACTACAGGGCTAATGCTGAGTCCCTATTGGCAGAAGAAACATATTCCTGATGATAATTTAAAAAACTAGAATAATAAGGCGGCCATTTTTGATCAGTAAAAATGGCCGCCTTATGTTTAAATCAAATAATACAAATGTTCCAAAAATAATATATTAAATAGATTTATATAACACATATATTTGGTATATTCCGCCTATTTCTATCCGTAAAATAGAAGAGATAGGTGGTGAGATATTTGGATGCGGATTTCATACGAATTACCCAATTAAGACTTCAAAAGGGAGTGTCTGAGTATCAAATGAGTTATGATCTTGGACATAGCCGAAGTTATATGTATAATATTTCGTCTGGTATTGCCTTGCCGCCCATGTTGGAATTTCTTCAGATTTGTGAGTACTTTGGTATAACTCCTGCACAATTTTTTGATGAATCATTAGATAATCCTGCATTATTGCAAACAGCTATTAATGGGCTAAGACAGTTAAATGATGATGATTTAAGATTAACTATTTCAAATATCAATAGATTATGCCGTGATAAATAAAAGCCGCCGTCTCTGTTGCATTAGGAACGGCGGCTTTAGTAGCTTTTAGGATACTTTACTATTTAGAATATCGAGTGCAATTTCATCCTCCGTAAGATCGCTGGAATGATAAATCTTATCGCAGAATGGTTCCAGCGATTTGCCGCAGGTTCCGCCCTTATCCAGCAGGATTCCGGTCACAGTCGCTTTACAAGCGGCTGTTTTTTTGTGAAACTCCTCCGTGAATATTTCAGACAGAGAACACTCTCCATCGGTGATGATGGTAATATCGGCGTTTTCATAACCGTTTTCCATCAATCGAAGCGCTTCCTTCAGCGGGGCTTCAAAATTTGTCCCGCCTCCAAAAAACTGCTCCGCCGCTTTCATCACGTCCTCCGGCGTGTAATGCCCAGGCTCAAATAGGTCGGTTCTGATCCGGTCTGCCGACGCGAAATGCACCATGGCAAATTTCCGCCCATCTCTTGATGCGATGTCCAGAAGAGCTAAAGCCAGCGCCTTAGCCCAGCCTGCTACACTGCGGGTGCTGCCGCTTTCGTCGATCAGGACGATCATATCGCCCCGGCCCTTGACGACGGCTGTACGTTTACGGTACTGCATCAGCCGCTTCTGTTCATATCTCCGCATAAATAGAATCTCGGTTTCCGCCATCCCCAAAAGGGCCAGCTCGGATGACAAGCAGTTTGTGATATCGTTTCCGGTGGTCAGGTCATATTTTTCGCCCCGGCCGTAAGAATAGCTGTTTTTCCGCTTGTCCGCGATCAATTCCCGATATCTGCCGAGCAGACGGGCGATCTCCTGAAGCTGCTTGCTGTTTTTCACATAGTTGAGCAGCGTCTGATTCATCGGTATATTCCGCATTTCTTCGTTGCTGCTGCCCCACGCTTCCATAATGGTATGCGTCTTAAAAGCTTCATGAAGAGTAGCACGCAAAGCGGTATCAATAACCGGCTCCAATGCTTCAGCCCACCGGACGGCAGCTTTTTGAATTTTCGCCGTAAGGCATTCGATCTGTGACAGCTTATGGTTTATCCGGTTATACAGGAACAGCAGCTTTTTCGCGGACGCCGGCTTTTGACTGTTCCGACTGTCATAGATCGCTTGTATAGCTTTTTTCGCCTGCATCGTCAGCTGTTCAATCACATCCAGATAACGCAGCTCCGGAGTGTCGATTGCAGGAAAGTCACGAACCAGGACATTGCAAAAAGCAGAAACCGCGTCATAAGACGGCAATTCCTTATCTTCGCATAAACCTTTTAGTTCGTTAAAATAGCCGCTTCCGACAATTTTTTCAAACAGCGGCTTGCTTAACATGCGCTCCTTCAGTTTCACAGAGTCTTCATCCTTACGACGGAGGATTGGCGAATAGAGCGCGGCAAACAGGTCTTTTGCCAAGCTTTCCATATCCGGTGTATTTCTATCCGAGGAAAAGCGGTTAATTGGCTGTTGCGCAGCAAAGCCTTGGTAGATCAGATCCGTCAGCCGTGTGGTATGCAGCAGTTGGCGGGAATCCGCTTGTTTCCGTGTTAAAAGGTAGTTTTCCAGCCATCTTTCCGCCAGCGGCAGATCTTGTTCCTTTTGGTATCGATCTCTCATAAAGGATATTCCCCCCTTCAGTTATATGGCTTGGTCGTTCACAAAACGACGGGATAGTATGCGGGCGGGATGCCCGCATACCGTTCCGCCTCGGGTTATCCGGGAAACGGAGGAAACTCGTCAAAAGGGAGATCATCGTCTCCCGTGACCTCCGCGGTAGAAAAATCGGGAACGAAATCCTCACTGTTACTAACTGGTGAGGCGGAAGTCTGGCTAGTCTCCTTGTTCTCCTTGCTCTCCCCGAAATACACGTTGTCGGCTTTGATCTCGATTGCCACACGGTTGTTACCGTCTTTGTCGGTATATTTGCGGCTTTCCAGCCGGCCGTCAACGGTAATCAGGGAGCCTTTGGAAAAATACCGCGTGACAAATTCCGCAGTAGAGCGCCAGGCTGTTACATCAAAAAAATCAGTTTCCCGTTCTCCATTTCCATTTTTGAAATTCCTCTGGCAGGCGATAGAAAAGCTGGTGACGGATATATTGCTTTGGGTAGTCCGCAGCTCCGGATCATGTGTCAGCCTTCCAGTGATGGTAATTCTGTTCAACATTGTTATTAACCTCTTTCCTTTTTATTTTGCATTTTCAAAACTCATTTGTTCAACTTTTTCCCACAGGTTGGGCAATAGCTGAGGGGTTGTGGATCATAAGTCGTGCAGCCAGAAAACATGCCATCGTAGTATGTTTCGTGTACCAAGGCCGCACCGTATTTGAATTCCGTTACGCAGCTTCTGCCGTCCCGACCGTCTTCGTAGTACTTATCTCTGCTTTTCAACGCGTTGTACCATTCACAAAACGGACAGTAGGATGAATCGATATATTCCATTGACATGATATGTCTCCTTCCCGAAGCACTTAGGCACTCATCTGTTTGTAGACCTTCAGTTCCTCCAGCGGAACATAGGTAAAAGCAGTTTTCGCATGAGCGTCCTTACTGATGGTTTCCAGCGTGGAAATCAGCCCATCCACAGAAGCGGCAGCCGCGTCGTTTTCCGCCAGTCCGTCTTTCAGCGAAACGCTTTGTTCGTACAGAGGCAGCAGTTGGCTGCGGAGAGAGAGCAGAGCATGGTTTTTGTCCGCTGCATTTTCAAAAGCCTGCTGTACCTGATATGCTTCGGCTAAAATGGCGTCGATCTGATCCCCGAGAGGGTTTTCCGTCAACCGCCGGATCGTTTCGCGGATGATTTCCGACTGTTCCGGTTTGTCCCACAGGTAGTTGACCAGCGCCGCCATATCCGCAGGGATTACGGTATCTCTTCCGCAAAGCCAGGCTTCGGCCTGCACGACCGCCGAATAGTTGAAGTAGGTACGGTCACTTACCGGGATATCCTTCCGGCGCAGTTCGCACAGGATGTTGTCCGCCAGTTCGTTGATACCGTCCGGTACTTTCACCAGCCGGATCTCCGCCTGCATGGCATACAGCTCTTCCAGAGAAATAACGGCCTGCGCAGGCGGCAGCATATTCTGCTGTTTTTGGTGCAGGACCCTCATACGGTTTGCCTTGTCTTCGACATACTTGGTGCAAACCTTGAAGTCGAAGCGATCATACAGTGCCCGCAGCGATTTTTCCTCCGGATTATTGAAGTTTGGAATCTCATTGG
>ENA-OPAQ01001652-OPAQ01001652.1-human-gut-metagenome-genome-assembly--contig:-NODE-1652-length-13073-cov-10.171762_pt1 | contig 13073 bp, 10 predicted proteins | sample MGYA00241058_ERZ501432 | MGnify/ENA primary metagenome ERZ501432 (study PRJEB25962, sample SAMEA2042570) | human gut metagenome | biome: human gut; feature: human-associated habitat; material: faeces... | reverse complement strand
CACGGGAGGAGCCGCAGCCGAAGTTCCAGCCGCCCACCATGATGTCGCCGTCCTTGACGTTGTTGATGAAGTCCTTGTCAATGTCCTCCATGCAGTGGCTGGCCAGCTCTCTGGCATCCTGCGTGTTCAGGTGGCGGGCCGGGATGATGACGTCGGTATCCACGTTATCCGGGTATTTGAAAACAGAACCGTTTGCGTTGTTCATGGGTGACTCTCCTTTTCTCAGACCGTGCGGGGGTCGGTGATGTAACCGGTCAACGCGCTGGCGGCAGCGGTAGCGGGCGAAGCCAGATACACCTCGCTCTTGACGTGGCCCATGCGGCCCACGAAGTTGCGGTTGGTGGTGGAGACGCAGCGCTCACCCTCGGCGAGGATGCCCATGTAGCCGCCGAGGCAGGGGCCGCAGGTGGGGGTGGAGACGATGCAGCCCGCGTCGATGAAGGCCGTCGTCCAGCCGCGGAGGATGCACTCCTTGTACACGGCCATGGTGGCGGGGATGATGATGCCGCGCACGCCCTTGGCGATGTGTTTGCCCTTCAGGATGTTGTAAGCGGCTTCCATATCCTCGAGGCGGCCATTGGTGCAGCTGCCGATGACCACCTGGTCGATCTTGATGTCCTTGCCCTCGCTGGCGGGGTGAGTGTTCTCGGGCAGGTGGGGGTAGCTGACGGTCGGCTCAAGGGCAGAGAGGTCGATCTCAATGGTCTTCTCGTACTCGGCGTCCGGGTCGGCCTCATAGAACACCGGCTCCCGCTGGCTGCGGCCCTTGAGATAAGCCTTAGTCACGTCGTCCACGGGGAAGATGCCGTTCTTGGCACCGGCCTCGATGGCCATGTTGCAGATGCTCAGGCGGTCGTCCATGGAGAGGGAAGCGACGCCCGGGCCGGTGAACTCCATCGACTTATACAGCGCACCATCCACGCCGATCATACCGATGATGTGGAGGATGAGGTCTTTGCCGGAAACTCTCGGCGGCAGCTTGCCGTTCAGCACGAACTTGATGGCGGCAGGCACCTTGAACCATGCCATGCCGGTAGCCATGCCGGCGGCCATATCGGTGGAGCCGACGCCTGTGGAGAATGCGCCCAGTGCGCCGTAGGTGCAGGTGTGGCTGTCGGCGCCGATGACGCAGTCACCGGCTGTCACGATGCCTTTTTCGGGCAGCAGAGCGTGCTCGATGCCCATCTGGCCCACATCGTAGAAATTGAGGATGTCGTACTTGTTGGCGAACTCGCGGCACTGCTTGGACTGGGTCGCGCTCTTGATGTCCTTGTTGGGAACGAAGTGGTCGAGGACGATGGCGATGTGCTCTTTGTCGAACACGCCGTTGAAGCCCGCCTTTTCGAACTCGTTGATGGCGACGGGGGTAGTGATGTCATTGCCCAGCACGATGTCGAGCTTGGCGTTGATGAGCTGGCCTGCCTTGACCTCGGCGAGGCCTGCGTGTGCGGCCAGAATTTTCTGCGTCTGGGTCATTCCCATGATGGTACTCTCCTTTTTATCGTAGCTTGTTCTCTATGGTCAGTCTCTCCTCTGTCCAACCTCTCAGCCGCCTGCGGCGTCAGCTCCCCTAGTAGGGGAGCCTCTGGCGAAACCGTTTACTTTGCGGGGAATGCCAAGGCCTCCCCTCGATAGGAGCAACGGCGACGACCGCCGCCAGTGGCGGAAACAGGGAGGAGCTGTTGGGGCCGCGGCCAGCAGGATGCGAGCGGTAGCGAAGCAGACGCTGGGAGCCGCAACCCGGGCAGTGTCACCGTAGGTGACTGAGAGGGTTACAGCGTCTTGCAGAACTCTTTCAGGTAGGCGCGGAATGCCTCGCCGATCTCGGGGTGCTGCAGGGCCAGCTCCACCTGTGCCTCAGCGACCTTGAGCTTGTTGCCCATGTCGTAGTGCTTGCCGGTGAACTCCACAGCCGTCATGCCGCCGTAGCTGCGGGCATACTCGGCCATGGCGTCGGTCAGCTGGATCTCGCCGCCGGCACCGGGCTTGGTCCTGGCGAGGATGTCATAGATCTCCGGGGTCAGCAGCACACGGCCCAGAATGGAGTAGTTGCTGAACTCCTGACCCTTCTTGGGCTTCTCGATCATATCGTCCACAAAGAAGTAATTGTCATGGATGGGGGTGGTCTTGAGGCTGCAATAACGGCTCACGTCGGCCCAAGGCACGGCGGACACGCCGGCAGCCGGACGGCCGAACTCCTCGTAGGCACGGATGAGCTGGGCGCAGACCGGGTCCTCGCCCCAGATGACGTCGTCACCGTAGATGACCACGAAGGGGTCGTCGCCGGTGAAGGGCTTGGCCATGCTGACAGCGTGGCCGAGGCCGAGGGTCTGCTGCTGGCGGACGAAGAAGATGTTGGCCAGATTGGAGATGCCGAGGCACTCTTCCAGCATCTTCTCCTTGCCGGGAGCGGCAAGTTTTGCTTCCAGCTCAGGGCTGCGGTCAAAGTGGTCCTGGATGATGTCCTGATTGCGGCTCACGATGATAAGGATGTCGGTGATGCCGGAGCGGACAGCCTCCTCCACCAGATACTGGATGGCGGGTTTGTCCACGAGGGGGAGCATTCCTTTGGGCATCGCCTTGGTGGCAGGCAGCACCCGGGTGCCAAGACCAGCGGCGGGAATGACCGCCTTGGTGATCTTTTTCATGATTCAGACTCCTTTGGTTTATAGTCTCGGCTGAGGGTGCCTCAGCCGGCAAGAGCAGTAAGCAGAGCCTGCAGATCGGGGCCCAGCAGCAGGGTAAAGGCGCTGCCCCCCACCATCAGCAGCAGCATACACAGCAGCACGGCCCCAAGGCTGACGCCGCCCTGGGCGCGGAGCACGGCCTGACGCTGCTGGGCGTCGGGGAACTCGGACTGGATGCGGCGGATGTGGTCGGCGGCGCTTTTGCGGTAGAGCCACTTGCCGTACATGCCGCGCACCAGCATCAGCACGAAGCTGAGGACAGAGCAGACCCGGGCAAATACCGTCAGAGCGGAAGCGCTCATGGCGGGGGCCAGGGCGCTGCCGGAGAGCTGCAGCATCTCGATAAAGGTGGGCGCTGCCAGCAGAAGCTCAGCGGCCAGAAAGCCGAAGGCCGGTTTCCACGCCTTGCGGTAGAAGAAGTAGAAGGGGCCGAACAGCAGAGCCGAAAAGCTCATGGATACCTTGCTCTTCTGGAGCTGCATCCGGCTGTAAGCGGCGAGGTAAGCGGGGGCGGCGGGGCCGATATAGTCCAGCCAGTCCTGACGGGCGATGCCGTCCATCTTGGCCTCTTTGCCGAAGGCGTCCTCAAAAAACTCCTTCTCCGGATCGGCGGAAGTGCCGAACTGACGGTACATCTGGGAGTAGTCGAAAGTCTCTTCATCGCTGTCGCGGGAAGAAGGCTCCTGCCCTTCGGGGGGAAGCACAGCACCGCAGCAGCGGCAGGTTTCCTCATCCCGCAGGGTGCGCTCGCCGCAGGACGGACAGGTGCGGAGCTGGCTCTCCTCGTAGGGGAACTTCCACTCGTAACCGGCGGCGTGGGCGGGGCGGTGGATGCACTGGCTCAGCTTCTCGTAGCAGACGCGGTGATAGGGCGCACCGCAGTCGGGGCAGACCACGATGTCATCCTGAAGTGTGAGAGGCTTGCCGCAGCCCTCACACGGACAGCCATAGTATTTTGGCATAACATCCTCCAATGAATAGGGTAGTTTATCAGTATTATACACTTAAAATGCGGAAAAGAAAAGGCGGAAATCTTCAAATTTCCAGCACAATGGTATTTTTTCCTCTTTACTTTATCATGGATTCTGGGTATACTAATGAAGTATCTGTGTATAAACTGTATCTTTTGGGAGTAAATCTCTCCGTCATTGGCCGAGTCCTCGGGCAGGCTTTCCTTCGTACAACCTCTCCGTCACGCCTACGGCGTGCCACCTCCCCTGGTAGGGGAGGCTTTGGCAGTCCCCGCAAAGTGAACGGTTTCGCCAGAGGCTCCCCTACTAGGGGAGCTGTCGAGCGTCAGCGAGACTGAGAGGTTGTACTAAGACGGGCCTGCCCGTGTGCGTGGCTGATGATGAAGAGGCTGCTCCTGTTCTTTGAGACGAGAGGAATAAAACGATGATCACCACTGATGAACTGAAAGTACAGCTGGCTGAATACCACACCGCTGTAAAGGACTTGGAGGAGGCGCTGGCCATCGACGCTTCCCGCAAGCGCGTGCAGGAGCTGGAGCACACCATGTCCCGCCCCGGCTTCTACGACGACGCTGAGCTGAGCAAGAAGGTCTTCGACGAGGTGGGCGACCTGAAGGGTAAGCTGACCCGCTTCGAGAAGCTGCAGGGCCTGTACGATGACGCAGAGACCATGCTGGTCATGCTGGACGAGGAGTACGACCCCGAGATGGTGCCGGAGGCCGAAGAGGCCGTCAACGCCGTGGGCAAGGCTGTGGACGAGCTGCAGCTGATGACCATGCTGAACGGTGAGTACGACCACAGCAACGCCATCCTGACCTTCCACGCAGGCACCGGCGGCACCGAGGCACAGGACTGGGCCGAGATGCTCTACCGGATGTACAACAAGTGGGCGCAGGCTCACGGCATGACCGTCGAGGTGCTGGACTATCAGGACGGCGACGAGGCCGGCATGAAGAGCGCTTCCATGATGGTCAAGGGTGCCAACGCCTACGGCCTGCTCAAGAGCGAGAACGGCGTCCACCGTCTGGTGCGCGTCTCTCCCTTTGACGCCAACGCCCGCCGTCAGACCAGCTTTGCCTCTCTGGAAGTCATGCCCGAGCTGGACAACACCATCCAGGTGGACATCCGCCCCGAGGACATCGAGATGCAGGTCTACCGCTCCTCCGGTGCCGGCGGCCAGCACATCAACAAGACTTCTTCCGCTGTCCGACTCATCCATAAGCCCACCGGCATCGTGGTCAGCTGCCAGACCCAGCGCAGCCAGTTCCAGAACCGCGACTACGCCATGGAAATGCTGAAGGCAAAGCTGTACCAGATCGCCAAGCAGCAGCACATGGATAAGATCGACGACATCAAGGGCGTCCAGAACGAGATCGCATGGGGCCACCAGATCCGCTCCTACGTCTTCATGCCCTACACCATGGTCAAGGACCACCGCACCAACTATGAGACCGGCAACGTGGACGCTGTCATGGACGGCGACCTTGACGGCTTCATCTTCGCTTACCTCAAGGCCGCAAGCCGTGGTGAGCTGCAGGATGCCTGAGCCGGAGCACGACCCTGAAAAAATCAGCACCCGCTTTTCTGCCCGATGGGGGAGAGAGGCGGGTGTTTTTTTGCGCGGAAAAAACAGCCCATGGACAAATCGCTCACGCCGCTGCACGGAAGGTTTGGCCCAGCGGCCTTTTTGTAGAAAAATGACAAATATTTGCCCAAAAGATTGTTGACAAAAGCCATTGAAAAACCTATAGGGGGGGGTAGAATAAAAAAGAGAAAAACCACGAAACAGGAGGTAAAAATTATGCGGTTACGGAAAAATATGAAGCGGACGGCGGCAGCTGTGCTGGCGCTCAGCATGGCGGTGTCGGCAGTTGCTGCCCCGGCCTCGGCTGCTTACATCTGTGATGTGAGCAAGGGCGATGTGATAGTCGAGGCAAAGAGTGATGGCACTACGACCATCACGGTCGGCGGTGAGAATGTCCAGGACGATGGTAAAGGAGACGGAATCATCATCACCGGCGACAATACCAAGCCCACCGAAAGCCTGAACGCAGAGGAAGAGAACACTTCCGAGGCCGAAAAGTCCGGCGAAAACACCTCCGAGGTTGAAAAGTCCGGCGAGACCAAGACCGAGGGCAAGGATAAGACCCAGAACTCTGCCGCCGAGGGCGAGGACGAGGGCGATGAGCCCACCTCTCAGGAGCTGCTGGCCCCGGAGGACGAGGAGAAAAAGGACGACCAGAAGAAAGACGAGCAGAAGCCCGCCGACTCTCAGGAGCCGGAGCAGGACGAAAAGACCGAAAAGACCTCCGATCAGGTGATCGAGTACGGCCAGTATGACCCCGAAGCCCAGCAGGAGGCCGCCAAGCCCGCCGCAAAGCCTGCTGCGGAGCAGAAGGCTGAGGAGAAAAAGGCCGCTGAGGAGAAGACCTACGGGGACACCAACGCCCCCATCTCCTTTACCGAAAAGGCTCAGGACGCTGCCAGAAATGTGGTGAAGATCATCAATAAATCTGCCGATGCTCTGAAGGTCATCCTCCGTGACCTGAAGGTGGATGCAGGGGATACGGAGAAGAGCGCTGTGACCGTTTCCAGCAAGGGCGATGTGACGCTGGAGCTGGAGGGCAAGAATGAGCTGACCGGCGGCAACAGCGGCGATTTTGGGACGAGAGGAATAACATCTGGTAAAGGCAAGCTGACGATCCAGGGCAAGGAGGGCTCCGCTCTGTCTACCACCGGCGGCTCGGGCACTAAGGGCGGATCCTTTGGCATATGTACTACTAGTGGAAAGCTGGATCTGGTGAATGCAACGGTTACGGCCACCAGCGGTTTCGGCGGCGGCTCAGGCATATCTGCCGACGATGTCGTTAACATCAAAAATTCGAAGCTCACTGCAAAGGGCGGCGGCCAGCTGCACCCTGGAGAGGATACAAGTACAGGTGGCGGCACAGGCATTAGCCTCTTCGGGAAGGGAAAGGTCGTTGTTGGAGAGGGCAGCGAGGTCATTGCCATTGGCGGCGATGATAAGACTGTGAAGAGAAGTGCCTGGGGTGGTGCTGCTCTCCGCTTCTATGGGACAGGTGTTGGCTGCGGCTATGAGGTCCAGAAGGGCGGTAAGCTGACGGCGATCGGCGGCAATGCAGAGTCGGAAAGCGGCGTTGTTACCGGAGGCGATGCTCTCAATGGAACGTGTGGAATAAGTGGAATAAGTGGCGGTATCGTGTCCTCTGGTGAGACTACGCTCATCGGTGGCAATGCCAAGTCGGGCTCGGGCAAGGCCACCGGCGGCAATGCGAGTGTCTATGGTGGTGATAGTAACCAAGTTACTGTGAAGGGAGGCACGACAACTGCGCTGGGCGGCAAGGCAGAGGGCGCCGACGGCAAAGCCACCAATGGCAGCAGCATCAAGACTATCTTGAATGGCAAGATTGGCCTGAATGTTGAAACGGGCGGTACCCTTGTCACCGCCATGCCGGGCGAGCGGGATGGAAAGGGAAACGGTATCATCGGAAATGTCGAGATCAACACCGATGGCGGCAAGATCGAAGAGGTGGAGAACGCCAAGGTAGTCAAGAAGGAGGACGGCAGCATTACCGTCACAGGTGACCTGGTCGGCATTAAGCAGGACGGCCACAGCTACGAGCTGACGGCTACGGTAGAGCCCACCTGCACCACCCCGGGCAAGCGGGTCTACACCTGCACTACCGAGGGCCACGAGGGCGAGACCTACGAGGAGACCATCGATGCGCTGGGCCACCACTTTACCGCAGTTGAGGTAGTGGCACCCACCTACACCTCCGAGGGCTACACCATCTACAAGTGCGAGACTTGTGGCGAGACGAAGCGGGACGTTGTGCCTATGCTGGTACCCGAGAGCAACGGCGGCTCCTCCGCTGTCACCCTGACCGTTACCGGGGCAGGGGCCTACGAGACCTCCGTTGCCGATGGCCGGTACATCATCGCAGTGCCTGCTGAGACTGCCGTCCTTTCCGGCTGTCTGGGCAACCTGAAGGAGCTGAAGGCGCAGGGCGTGAACACCCTCGTGTTCCGCACCCAGCTCCGTGAGACCGCTCTGAACATCGACAGCATGCTGTCTCTGGGCGTGGATAACACCCTCTTTACCCTCACCCACTCCGGTGAGAGCGCAGAGCTGACGGTGGGCGGTTTTGCTCACAACGAGCTGCTCCGCTAAACTTAGTTTCCCCAGCAAGCGGAGTTTACCGCAAAGCTCCGCTTTCCTATAAGAAGGCCCCCGGCACTTCCGCATGGTGCCGGGGGCTTTTTGTACCTATCTTATTGTAAGTCGCCGAGGATCCCCGGCCAGAGCGCCTCCTCCTGCCGCATGGCGACGAAGCAGCAGTCGAGGTACATCTTGTTTACGGCGGCGACGATGGTGCCGCGCAGCAGACGCTTTTCGTCGGCGGCATCCGGGTCGAGGTCGCGGATGGTGCGGCTGGCTCCGAAGATGTAGGGCAGGCAGTTCTCCACCTCGTCGCAGAAGTAGTCGTAGGCTTCGGCGGCGGTGCAGTGAGCCCGCTGCATCTGGAACAGGGCGTCGATGTTTTCCAGTGAGAGGACATTTTTGGACAATACGATATAGATGAGAGAAGCCAGCTGTTCGCGGGAATACTTCTTTTTGACGGGGTGGGAGATGACTCCTTTCTTGACGTAGTTGCTCACCATGGAGGGGGTGAGCTCCACCCCGGGGAAGCTCCGGAAGCAGCTGTTGACGAGCTGCACGGTCTGGTCGAGATACAGCCCCACGGAGGGAAGCTCCCGGTAGCGCGGCAGAGAAAACCCGGCGGCGCAGGCCGTGACACGGCGTTTCATTTCCTGATTCATGGTGGTAGTATAGCGCATTTTTGAGTCAGGGTCAACCGTTTATGAAAACGATATTAAGAATTTTACAAATCGCTTGACAGGTTTTTGAAAAACTGATATAGTGGACTCGCAGAACGTAAAAAATGCGGCGGACACCCGCCGGAATGGAGATAGATGAGATGAAACGAATCGTTGTGGACTCTTCTGCCAGCCTGTATCAGATGGACGGCATTGATTTTGCCGCTGTGCCTCTGAAGATTGTGACCGACGAGAGGGAATACCTCGACGACGGCACGCTGGACGCTGTGGAGATGGCGACTACCCTGCGCACCTATAAGGGCAAGACCAGCACCTCCTGCCCCAACATCGGCGACTGGCTGGAGGCTTATGAGGGCGCAGATGAAATTTATGCCATCACCATCACCGGCACCCTGTCGGGCAGCTGCAACGCCGCCCAGCTGGCCGCAGAAGAGTATCAGGCAGAGCACCCGGGTGCTCAGGTCTTTGTGCTGGACAGCCTGTCTGCCGGCCCGGAGCTGGTGCTGCTGGCAGAGCATATCCGTGCGCTCATCCAAGAGGGCAGGGAGTTTGACGACGTCTGCGAAGAGATGCTGCGCTACCGTCACCACACCCATCTGCTGTTCTCGCTGGAATCGCTGGCGAATCTGGCCCGGAATGGCCGGGTGAAGCCCGCCGTGGCCGCTGTGGCGCGGATGCTCAACATCCGGGTCATCGGCAAGGCCAGCGATGTGGGCGAACTGGACGTCCTCTGCAAGACCCGCGGCGAGCACGGCGCTCTCGAGCGCATCGTGCTGGAGCTCAAAGGCCACGGCTACACGAACGGCAAGGTCATCATTGCTCACTGCGGCAACCCCGCCGCCGCCGAGCGCCTGATGCACATGGTGCGGGCTGTCTTCGAGGGCGCACAGGTGCGGGTGACCGAGTGCGGCGGCCTGTGCAGCTACTACGCCGAGCTGGGCGGCCTCATGGTGGGCTTCGAGGACGCGGACGCCTGATATAAAGCCTCTCCCTTTGGGAGAGGTGGCATTGCGAAGCAATGACGGAGAGGGCAAGCCCGTCCCCCGAGAGCCGCCGCGCAGCGATAAGCTGTCTCTTTGTCAGAGCGATGCTATCGCTGCGCCTGCTCTTCTTCGTCAGCGTCCTTGCCCTCTCAGGCGCTCCGCGCCAGCTCCCCCAAAGGGGGAGCCTTTGCCTGTGCGCTTGAATTATTCCATCCGCTGCGCTATACTATTCCCATAAAATTGCTGCCGAAAGGCAGCGGGGGAGGCGCAGATGTTCTTTCGGCTGCCGGTCGTACGGTTCTTCAATCGTGTCATCAACAGGGCCACGGTCACAGTGGCCCTTGTTTTGCTGCAGATATGCTGGCTGCTCTGGGCCTTCTTCTCCCTCACCGCCGGAAAGGTGTGGGTGAATGCAGGGCTGAACGTCCTCAGCCTCTTCATCACCCTCTACCTCGTGCGGAAGGACGAGAACAGCGACTATAAGATCATCTGGCTCGTCCTCATCGGCATGATGCCGCTGCTGGGCGGTGCGCTCTATCTGGCCTTCGGCAACAAGGCCCCCGCCAAGCGGATGCGCCAGCGGATGCAGGCGGTGGAGCGCCAGCACACCGCCGACCTCGCCCAGCAGCCGGGCCAGACCGACGCCCTCGACCCCGCCAGCAGGGGACTGAGCCGGTATATTTCGGAGTACGGGCCGTACCCCGCATGGAAAAACTCCACGGCAAAATATTACCCCTGCGGTGAGGCCATGTACCCTGACCTGCTGGCCGACCTCGAAAAAGCAGAGCGGTTCATCTTCCTCGAGTTCTTCATCGTCCGCACCGGCAAGATGTGGAAAGGCGTAGAGGACATCCTCGTCCGCAAGGCGGCGCAGGGGGTGGACGTCCGGCTCATCTACGACGATTTCGGCAGTCTGCTGGGCCTGCCGTCCGATTTCGTGGTGAAGATGGAGCGGGCGCATATCCGCTGCATCCCGTTCAACCCGGTGGTGCCGCTGGTGTCGCTGGTCATGAATCACCGCGACCACCGGAAGATCGTGGTGGTGGACGGAAATACAGCCTATACGGGCGGCATCAATCTGGCCGACGAGTATATCAATGAAGAAGAGCGGTTCGGCTACTGGAAGGACGCAGCCCTCCGCACCGAGGGCGCGGCGGTCTGGAACTTCACGGTGATGTTCCTCGACCACTGGAACGCCTTCCGCCCCAGCGAGGAGGACTATACGCCTTTTATGCCTCAGGCTGAGGCCCTGTCTGCCCAGTCGGACGGAGTGATCCAGCCCTACGGGGACAGCCCGCTGGACGAAGAGGCTCTGGCCGAGACGGTCTACCTGAATATCATCAATCAGGCCCAGCGGTACGTCTATATCTATACGCCCTACTTCGCGGTGGGCGAGACCATGCTGGAAGCTCTCAAGGCGGCGGCAAAGCGGGGCGTGGACGTCCGGCTGGTGCTGCCGGGCATCCCGGATAAGAAGCTGGTCTTCCGGCTGACCCGCTCCTATTATGTGCCGCTGCTCCGGGCGGGGGTGCGCATCTACGAGTTCACGCCCGGCTTCCTCCACGCCAAGTGCTACGTCAGCGACGACCGCGCCGCCGTGGTGGGCAGCATCAACATGGATTACCGCAGCCTCTTCCTCCACTTTGAGTGCGGGGCGCTGCTGCTCTATAACAGTCAGGTCATTGCTCTGCGGGACGATGTGCTCCGCACCCTGCCGGAGTGCCGGGAGGTGCAGCTGGCCGACTGCCGCACCTCGCTGGCCGGGACGCTGCTGGACAGTGTGCTCCGCCTGCTGAGCCCGCTGATGTGAGCGATACTGCGGTAGAATAAGTGGCGAAGTTCTATAAAATAGACGATATATAGTTTAATATTGGATGTTCGCCAACTTGGCGAAGTTCCCCTGATTGGCGAAGTTTGAACTTCGCCAGCTGACCCGAAGTTCGCCACTCTGGCGAAGTTTGTTTTACAGCGTTGCTGCGTCATTATTTTGGAACTTCGCCAGATAACACGTCGGTCTCAGAGCACAGTTGTAAATTTTCCGTGCGGTGCTTGACTTTTGCAGGGAATCGCATATAATAAAGATGATAAATGTGGAAGCCGATATGTCATTGGCACACCCAAAAGGAAAAGACCCCCTCCCGGAGCGGCAATCTCCGAAAGGGGGTCCTTTTTAGTGCTTACGGCCCTTCAGCCATCCGTCAAGCCACTTGCAAATGTAGTAAGAAGCTACATTTGCTCCGACGGACAGGATAAATGTGGAAATATACGCCATTGGGCAACACCTCCCTTCCCATAAATCTGGGCGGGGTAGGCCGCAGGACAAGTATAACACAGTTTCCAACAAAAAGATACATAAATAAATAGACTCCTGTCGGGCTATACTACTTCCAAAGAGATGAAAGGGAGCGTAACGCTTATGACACAGAGACAAAAAGCTCTTCTGAGCTGTGCCGTGGCGGCGGCACTGCTGCTGTCCGGCTGCCGCAAAGGCAGCAGCGATTCCGGCAGCATGAGCAGTTCGAACGCCATGTCCGGCTCGTCCGGCAGCGCCAGCACCACCCAGACCGGCGGCTGGAAGACCGGCCTCGGCATCCTGACCGAGGCCTCCGACGAGGCCCGCACCGGCACCATCCATGCCATCGCCGCCGCCGTCCTGCTGGACGGAGACGGCAAGCTGGCCGACGTGATGCTGGATGAGCTGGAAGTGGAAGTTACCGCCGACGGCAAAGGCGTCGTCACCATGCCCACCGACTACCGCACCAAGCGCCAGAAAGGGGACGACTACCCGCTGGCAGCGGCATCTTCGCTGAAAAAGGGCTGGGCCGAGCAGGCCGATGACTTCGCCGACTACCTCACCGGCATGACGCCCGAGCAGGCATCCATGCTGGAAACCGATAAGGACGGCAAGGCTGTGGCCGCCGACCTGCTGTCCGGCTGCACCATCCGGGTGGATCGGTACCGCGACGCCGTGGCGAAAGCCTGCACGAACGCGGTCGCCCTCGGCGCGGCGAAGGGCGACCGGGTGAGCCTCGGCGTGGAGGCGGAAAATGCCTCTTCGGACATCACCGCCACCGACGACAAGGATGTGAACGCAGAAGTTGACCTTACCGTCGTGGCCCTGACGCTGGATGCCGATGGCCGTGTGACCAGCGCCATCGGCGACATGGCAGAGCCTGCGCTGACCATCGCGGCAGACGGCGGCGTCACCGCCCCGGACACCGTCCGCTCCAAGCTTGAGCTGGGCGACAGCTACGGGATGCGGAACGCATCCAGCCTCGGCAAGGAGTGGTACGAGCACAGCGAGGGCTATTGCAGCTACCTCAAGGGCAAGACTGAGAAAGAGGTGGCGGACATCCCCGCCGACGGCTCGGACGCCGACCTCGCGGCCCTCTGCACCATCTCCATCGACGCTTTGCAAAAGGCCGCAGGGGATGCGTTTGAGAATGCGTCATTATAAATTGAACGGAAAGTCTGACCGTCACCGTGAGGTGGCGGTTTTTTTGCGCCTGCGGGTAGGCCAGTGCCTCTCCCTATGGGAGAGGTGTCTGCGAAGCAGACGGAGAGGGCAAGCC
>ENA-OPAQ01001650-OPAQ01001650.1-human-gut-metagenome-genome-assembly--contig:-NODE-1650-length-13129-cov-2.711412_pt1 | contig 13129 bp, 8 predicted proteins | sample MGYA00241058_ERZ501432 | MGnify/ENA primary metagenome ERZ501432 (study PRJEB25962, sample SAMEA2042570) | human gut metagenome | biome: human gut; feature: human-associated habitat; material: faeces... | reverse complement strand
GGATACGAGCGTGTATAAGCGAGTATTCAAACCGCCGCGACTAAAGTCACAAATATAGGGGATAGGCTCTCTTTGAGGGCGTCCCGTTGCCTGCGGCAAATCAGAAATTAATCTTCCTTGCCGTCTTCGCACCTCTCATAGCGATTTACAGAACTAATCAGCGCTTTCACTGAAGCATTGATGATATCGTCATCAATTCCAACTCCCCAATATGTATTTCCATCGCTTCCATAGATAGCAACATAAGCACATGCCTGGGAATTTGAACCCATTTTCAGAGCATGCTCTTCATATGTGGAGATTGTGTAATCTAAGTTGGAGTGGCGTTTTAATGCGTTACTTACGGCATCAAGACGACCATTTCCTTTTCCGTGGTATACTTTGTGTACACCATATTTGTTCAGGATAATTTCTGTTGAAATTCCACCGTGTTCCTGTTTGAAGTGTACTTCGAGTAATTCAATTGGATCACAAATATTAACATATTTTTCGTTGAATACTTTTAATACTTCTTTTGGCTGTAATTCTTTATGTGTATGGTCGGAAACATCTTTTACAGAATAACCAACTTCTTCACGCATTTTAGTTGGAATACGAATACCATATGTTTTTTCCAGAAGGAATCCGATACCGCCTTTTCCAGACTGGCTGTTGATACGGATAACATCTGCTTCGTATTCTCTTCCAAGATCTTTTGGATCAATTGGCAGATATGGTACAGTCCATTTATCGCAGTCATGTGTTTCACGCCACAGCATACCTTTGGCGATAGCATCCTGATGAGAACCGGAGAAGGCAGCAAATACAAGCTTTCCTGCATATGGCTGTCTTTCATATACATGCATTCTTGTTACTTTCTCATATACTTTTACGATATGTGGCAAGTCTGTAAAGTCTAAGTTTGGCTCTACACCATGAGCATACATATTTAAAGCTAATGTAATGATATCTACATTACCTGTACGTTCTCCATTACCAAATAATGTTCCTTCCACACGATCAGCTCCTGCAAGAACAGCTAATTCTGTATCGGCAACACCTGTTCCACGATCGTTATGAGGATGAACAGATAACACAACATTATCTCTGTATTTTAAGTTCTCGCTCATAAACTCAATCTGGCTTGCGTAAACATGAGGCAGAGAGTGGGAAACAGTAGCAGGAAGATTGATGATGGCAGGTAATTCTTTCTTTGGTTTCCATACATCTAATACAGCATTACAGATTTCTAATGCAAAATCCATCTCTGTTCCAGTAAAACTTTCTGGAGAATATTCAAAACGGTATTTTCCTCCATTTTCTTCCATCAGTTTCTGTAATAATTCAGCACCTTCTACAGCAATCTGAATAATATGTTCTTTATCTTTTTTAAATACCTGCTCACGCTGTGCAACAGAAGTGGAGTTGTACAGATGAACGATTACGTTTTTAGCGCCCTCAATAGCTTCAAATGTCTTTTTAATGATATGTTCTCGTGCCTGAGTCAGAACCTGAATTGTTACATCATCGGGAATCAGATTCCGTTCAATCAATGTACGGCAGAATTCATATTCTGTCTCAGAAGCAGCTGGGAAACCAACCTCGATTTCTTTAAAACCAACATCAACTAATAATTTAAAGAATTCGATTTTTTCTTCTAAACTCATAGGGATGATAAGAGCCTGATTACCATCACGTAAGTCAACAGAACACCAGATAGGTGGCTGTTCGATATGGTCTTTCTCCATCCATTTATTATATCCAGCTGGAGCTGGGAAATACATTGGTTTATACTTATCTGCATACTTCATAATAGAAAATCCTCCTTAAGTTGAAAACAACATATTACAGGAAAATATATCCTGTAAAATAAAAAACTCCGTCTCTTTGATAGCAACTACCAAAAGGCAGATGCCGAAAAGAGACGGAGAAAATAATTCCGCGGTACCACTCTTATTCATACGATACATAAAAAGTAAGGTATGCACTCATTACAGATACGGACTTAAAAAGCCTTATATCCTCCTGCTGTAACGGTCAGGTTTCCGGCGCTGCCTACTGCAATCATGCGGTTCAACAGGCTGCTCAGAGGCGAGTTCAAATCATGTCCACTACTGCTTCGCACCGACCAGCAGCTCTCTGGATGCTTTCATCATTCTACTATTCCTCTTCATCGCATTTATAGCATTTAATTTATCACGAAATAAAAAGGATGTCAATTCTTTTTTCGGCAGAACTTGACAATATGAATTCGAATAGAGTACACTCTTTTTAAGAAACAAAATGTATTCAAAAATCCAATGTACAAAGAAATCCAATGTCTAAAGAAATCGAATTTTCTCTCTTCTTAATATGGTTTCAAGAATGCCCCGGCATTCTTGATGCAACCAAATAAATCTCGTAATTTTTTCTGATATTAAGAAGGAATGAAAAAATGCTTTTTCTAAACATTGGAAAATGACAAAAATTTTTTTGAAATACACAAGGGAGAGAAATATCATGGAAGAAATCATAAAACGCTATCTAAGAAAGATCTACTACAATTTAAAGACTTGTGCGTTATGGCTTTTTATGGCAGGATTGACCGGGGTTGCTGTCGGGGCATTTAGTAGTGCCTTTTCTTTTTGCTTAAAAAAAGTAACCACACTTCGCGGTCAATATCCATTTTTGTTATATTTTCTGCCGATTGGTGGTGTCGTTATCGTATTTTTATATCATCTTTGTGGGGTAAGGCAGGATAAGGGAACGAACATCATTATGACTGCTGTACATGGAAAAAATCAGGATGTGCCTGCATATATGGCTCCACTTATCTTTGCAGCAACAATTATCACTCACTTATTCGGTGGCTCTGCCGGACGTGAGGGAGCGGCTCTCCAAATGGGAGGAAGTATTGGAAATACAATCGGACGGCTTTTCAAATTTGACGAGGGGGATCGAAAGCTTCTTGTCATGAGCGGAATGAGTGCCGCCTTTTCTGCCGTATTTGGAACTCCTCTTGCGGCAGCTATTTTCCCAATGGAAATGATCAGTGTCGGAATCATGCATTATGCCGCTTTAGTTCCCTGCGTATTTTCTTCTATTGTAGCAAATCGTTTTGCTGTCAATATGGGAATCAACCCGGAAGCATTTACTATCCACGGGATACCAGAACTCACCTTCACAAGTTGCGCTAAAATCGTACTGCTCGGCATTTTCTGTGCTGGATTAAGCGTTGTATTTTGTATATTTTTAAAGGGAGCTGGTTTATTTTACAATAAGTTTTTTAAAAAACCTTACATGCGAATCATTGTCGGCGGTCTGCTTGTTATTGCAATCACCCTCCTAATCGGCAATTATGATTACAACGGAGCAGGAACTGACATGATTGCAAGAGCTATCGAGGGAAATGTCCCTGCCTATGCCTTTTTAATAAAAATGCTTCTTACTGCACTCACGCTTGCTGCCGGATATAAGGGCGGCGAGATTGTCCCTGCTTTCTTCACCGGAGCAACCTTTGGCTGTCTGTTTGGACATATCTTTGGCATATCTCCCTCTCTTTGCGCTGCAACCGGAATGCTCGCCTTATTTTGCGGTGTGACAAACTGTCCGATTGCTTCAATGCTTATTGGATTTGAATTGTTTGGATTTGAAGGTGTTTCCTATATCTTAATTGCCATCTCCATCAGCTATATGCTTTCCGGCTATCATGGTTTGTACAAAGAACAGATTATTGTCTACTCTAAATACCATCCAAAGTTTATTAACCGCCTGTCAGGGGATGAAAGATTTGATGGACAGGATTATGAATAAAAATTCTGAGTTGCCGCAGGCAAAGGAGACGCCTTTATAGAAGAACAAACAATCGGATTGCCAGAAGATTAACAGGAAGAAGCCCTAAAAAATTTATTGATTTTGTTCCGTTGTGCTAAACGCTCCATTTTGCCCAATAAAGCAGAAACTTCGCAAAAACGAATGCGAAGTTTCTATGGTCAAAATTCCGCAGCACAAAGTCACAAAATTCAATAAATAATATTTCCGCTCACCGGCTACAGAGAGTTCTGCTGCTTCTGCTCTCTTTTTCTCCTTTTTGTACAAATTCCAAAGAACAATTACTAACAGAACCAACAATAGAAAGAACAGAAAAGATATTTCTCGTTCCTTTATATATCCCAATATCATACTCATTCAAAATCTGCCCCATTTATAAAATATTTAGCTATTTTCATTGAAATGTCCAACTATCCATTTATATGGTATCACAAGATAATGCAAAACTCAATATTTGACATTTTCTGATTTGCGAAGCAAAACTGATGTTCTCGAAGGGCAGCCGAGCAATAGAACCCCTATATGCCCTATTTCCTAATCACACTAATACAGGTGCCGAGACAGTCTACTTCATCCATTCGCCGAAGCAGCATATCTTTCCCTCTTCCATTCAGGCATTTTAAACAGTACATTTCTCCTTCCATTTTAAAATAGCGGAAATAAGCTTTCATTCCATCTGTAAAGACGGCGCATTCTCCTAATTCAGGAAAACGATTCTCTAATAATATCCTGTCTCCTTTACAATATGCAGGAGCAAAGTTATTATTAGTAATCTCAATAGCCAGATAAACCTTTTTAATCATTGTGTATTCGTCTTCTACCGTACAACTATTGTAATCAATACCATCTCCAATACGGCCTACTGGAATAAAACATGGGATTCTGTGTTTCATTTTACGCAAATTCAATCTTTCTTTTCTTGCTGCCTTACATTCTAACCGGGCAACTAAACGAATAATTGCCTTTCCATGATTCCCACACTCTCTATAATTTTCAAGAAGTTCTTCCTCTATGCCCTCCTGTCCTTCTGAATTCTCCGCCTCTTCCTCTGTCGTACTCATATCTTTTAATAAATACTCAACGGTAACTTCAAGCGCACTTGCTAATTGAAAAGCAGTCGATACTTTTGGATCTTTTACTTTTCTATAATAAATATTACGCAATGTCTCAAATGGAACTCCAGAAAGTTCCGCCAAATCCGTAAGGGATATATCCCTCTCAATCATTAATTCTCGAATCTTATCACTGAACATCTTGTCTCCCACGGGTCATTACTGACATAACTTTTTAAAAACTTTTATAATTGTTATGTTATTCCTAATATTTTATTATGTCAATATACATATTAAAATGTAAAAGATAACAAAAAGGAAGGGGATATAATATATGTCTAACGTTTTTATTGATTTTGCGGGAATTTTCCATGTTAAAGATGACCTTTTCAGATTTATCGACACTATGGAAGATCATCAAAAAGTACTTATTTTTACTATAAACAGTGAAAATGATTTTAAAAATGTTTTACGCATCGAAACCTCAGGAATTCAAAAACTTTTGATGCAAATCGGAATTCCCGCTAATATGCTTGGTTTTTCTTACATAGTAACCGCATTAGAACTTATCGCACTTGATCCTGATTATTTAAACCACATTACAAAAGGGTTATATGTCGATGTTGCTAAAAAATGTTCGAGTACAGCCGCCCGGGTCGAACGAAACATTCGGCATGCAATTGAAATTGGATTTTTAAAAGGTGATTTAGAAGAGATTGAGAAAATTTTTCATTGCTCCTCTTATTCAGATAAAGGAGCTCCGACGAATTCTAAGTTCCTTGCGGAGGTTTATTATTATATGGTGAATAATGAATTGTAGTTTACTGTTCCATTCGGTAAGCAAATGGCTAAACAGACGAATCCATGAAATAAAATAATCCATATCTGCGACTAAAGCCACAGATATGGATTATTTTATTTCATGGATTCGTCTGTTTGTCCGTTATTTAATGAATTAAATCATCATTGTCTATGTTCCACAGAAGCAATCAGTTCTCCACCCTGTTCGTCAATGACAATCGTATCCTGTGGATATACCTCGCCGGAAAGTATCATTCTCGCAGCAAGGGTATCGACATGTTTTGTCAGATATCTCTTCAATGGACGTGCACCGTATGCCGGTTCGTATCCATGTTCGATAACATAACTCTTGGCAGCATCGGTAAGATGAATAGAAAGTTCCTTGTCTTCAAGACGTTTGTTGACATCGGCAAGCATAAGCTCAATAATGCCTCCGATATTGTCTTTGGTAAGAGGTTTAAACATGATAATCTCATCAAGACGATTCAAAAACTCTGGTCTAAAGTGGGAACGCAGGTCATTCATGACCATAGTTTCTGCATCGGTCTTGATGTTGCCATTTTCATCGATTCCTTCGAGCAGATACTGGGAACCGATATTGGAGGTCATGATTAATATCGTGTTCTTAAAGTCTACTGTTCTGCCCTGAGAATCGGTGATGTGCCCATCATCAAGTACCTGTAATAGCACATTAAATACATCGGGATGTGCCTTTTCTATTTCATCAAAAAGAACAACTGAGTATGGTTTTCTTCTGACGGCTTCGGTAAGCTGACCGCCTTCTTCATATCCTACATATCCTGGAGGCGCTCCGATCAGGCGAGATACGGAATATTTCTCCATATACTCACTCATATCAATACGAACCATGTTCTGTTCGTTATCAAACAGGCTTGCGGCAAGTGCTTTCGCAAGTTCTGTCTTACCTACACCAGTAGGTCCGAGGAACATAAAGGAACCGATTGGCTTTGTCGGATCTTTAATTCCTGCTTTCGAACGGATAATGGCTTCAGTAACCTTTTCCACACCTTCATCCTGACCGACAACTCGTTTATGGAGTTCCTTATCAAGATTCAATGTCTTATTTCTCTCACTCTCGGTAAGTTTTGCTACCGGAATACCCGTCCAGCGGCTGATGATCGTTGCGATTTCATCATCAGTTACAGATTCATGAACCATAGAAGATTCTCTCTTCTTTGCACTTTCTTCCGCTTCCTCTAACTGTCTTTGCAATTCTGGCAATTTACCATATTGTAATTCTGCTGCTTTATTTAAATCATAATTGCGCTGTGCAATCTGAATCTCATTATTTAAACTTTCGATTTCTTCCTTTAACTTGGAAACACGCTCTACTGCGGATTTCTCCTGATCCCAGGAAGCCTTTTTCGACTTAAATTCCTCACGTAATTCGGCGAGTTCCTTTTGCAGATTTTCAAGACGTTCTACACTAAGACGATCCGTTTCTTTCTTTAAGGCTGCTTCCTCGATTTCTAACTGCATAATCTTTCTCTGCACTTCATCAAGGTCGGCCGGAAGGGAATCTAATTCTGTCTTAATCATCGCACATGCTTCATCCACAAGGTCGATTGCCTTATCTGGGAGGAAACGGTCGGTAATATAACGGTTAGATAAAACAGCGGCACTTACTAAGGCACTGTCTGCAATCTTTACACCGTGATATACTTCGTAGCGGTCTTTTAATCCTCTCAAAATAGAAATCGTATCTTCTACCGTAGGTTCATCGACCATAACCGGCTGAAAACGACGCTCCAATGCGGCATCTTTTTCAATATACTGACGGTATTCATTCAGTGTTGTAGCACCGATACAGTGAAGTTCCCCTCTGGCAAGCATTGGCTTTAACAGGTTTCCGGCATCCATCGCACCGTCGGTCTTACCAGCACCAACAATCGTGTGCAGCTCATCAATGAATAAAAGAATCTGTCCATCGCTAGCTTTGATTTCTTCAAGAACTGCTTTTAAACGTTCCTCAAACTCACCACGATATTTCGCTCCTGCTACTAAAGAACCCATATCAAGGGCAAATAATTTCTTATCCTTTAAAGAATCTGGCACATCACCTTTCACAATACGCTGTGCAAGACCTTCAACAACAGCTGTTTTACCAACACCAGGTTCACCAATCAATACCGGGTTATTCTTTGTCTTTCTGGAAAGAATACGAACGACATTACGAATCTCGCTGTCTCGTCCGATAACCGGGTCAAGCTTCTGCTGTTTAGCTCTCTCTACAAGGTCATAACCATACTTCTCCAATGTCTCATAAGTGGCTTCTGGGTTATCACTGACAACCTTCTGGTTACCTCTTACTGTAGACAATGCCTGAAGAAAACGCTCTCTTGTAATTCCATATGCCTGAAACAATTTCTTAATCTCTGTATTCGGATACTTCATTAAAGAAAGGAAAAGATGTTCTACAGAAACATACTCATCTCCCATTGCCTTCGCTTCATCTTCTGCACTGACAAGCACCTGATTCAATGACTTACTGATATAAGTCTGTCCGCCGGACACTTTCGGTTTCTTCTCAACTGCCTGCTGTACCTGTGACAGAAATGCTTCTTTATTCACTTCCATCTTCTCAATCAGCTTTAAAATCAGACTATCCTCAATGGTAAGTAAGCTGTATAAAAAATGCTCCTGATCAATCTCCGGACTGCCATACTGATAAGCCAGTTTCTCACAGCTATTTACTGCTTCTAATGACTTTTGCGTAAATTTATTTATATTCATATAAGTTCCTCCTAACCCGAAGATGCTTATTTGTTCTACACTTCGTATAACATATATATATCACTATCTGTTAGCCATGTCAAGAGACGAGTGCTAATTTTTGAGATTTTTTGGTGAAGCTTTGATTTTACGGGCTTCACAGGGATTTCTCACTTGCTTTCGCACTCGATTTTCTTGATTTGACCACATTTTTACGACAAGTCTTTGGAAAAATATATTCGTCTGATTTTCTTACCACATTTTACGACACAGTTTTATTGTGGGATAAGAATGTCATTAATGATTAACCCACAGATTGCTGGAAATGCGTAATGCAATAGTAAAATATCACAAAAATCGAATGCAAATTTTGTAATGGGTTATGCGCTTAACCTTTGTAAATTTCACATTTATAATGTACCATATAATCATAATATTGCAGAAGAAGGGATGAAAAATGATATTTTCTTATGATAAAAACGACATCTGATATCAAAGAAATTCCGGTATTTGCATCCATGTGGAATATGGATGGACTGATTCTGATTAGATTTTGTAAAGTTGATTATGAAAATCTTAGAAATCCGATATAATTGATTACCGCAAATTTATATTCTAATACCTTTTCCTGTTTGTTATCACCCAAGTGCCACATCCAGAATCATCATTAAACTAAACCCAACTGCAAAGAAAACCGTACCAATATCCGAGTGCTCTCCCTGCGACATTTCAGGGATTAGTTCTTCAACCACGACATAAAGCATAGCTCCTGCTGCAAAGCTCAGCAAATATGGTAATGCCGGGATTATCAGCTGTGCAGCAATAATTGTCAATACTGCGCCAATCGGTTCGACCACCCCTGAAAGTACACCACCTAAAAATGCCTTTCCCTTACTTTCTCCCTCTGCCCTAAGCGGCATGGATATAATCGCTCCTTCTGGAAAATTCTGGATAGCAATTCCAAGTGATAAAGCAAGTGCACTTGTTGCTGTAATCTGTGCATTTCCAGTAAGAAATCCTGCATACATTACACCGACTGCCATACCTTCAGGGATGTTATGTAATGTAACTGCCAACACCATCATTGTAGTACGGCCAAGCCTGCTTTTCGGTCCCTCTGCCTGATCACTTCCAACATGAAGATGCGGAATCAAATGATCAAGTGCGAGTAAAAACAATATACCAATCCAGAACCCAACAACTGCCGGAACAAACGATAAAGTTCCCATATTCTCAGATTGTTTAATTGCCGGAATCAGAAGACTCCAGATTGAAGCAGCAACCATTATACCTGCTGCAAACCCTGCAAGCGCACGTTGCAGTAACTTGCTAAGTGTTTTTCTCATAAAAAACACGCATGCTGCACCTAGCGTTGTTCCAACAAATGGAATCAATATGCCAAAAAAAGTATTCATTCGCTTTTCACTTTCCTTTCTTTAAAACCGGAATAACTACTATTTTGTAGTCCTTCATACTATTTTGATATTAGTTCTAACTAACTATTCTGTATAAAAGAAACCGTGCGAAAGTAAAACTGTAATTTCACACGGTTTTTTTCTGTCTTTTATAGTATATCACTTACGGAATGATATAACAACAGAATTCTTTTTCATTCTGCTATATCTCTGTTATTCTTTTCCCAGTCACTGACACATCTACTTACCATCACAGAATTTTCGGATTGTATCCATCAGTTCCGGTACATTTAATGGTTTTGACAGATGTGCATTCATCCCTGCCTCCATCGTCTTTCTTTTATCTTCTGCAAAAGCATTGGCTGTCATAGCTATAATCGGTATGCATGCTTTATCCTTATCTGGCAAATTTCTGATTGCCTGTGTTGCTTTATAACCGTCCATTTCCGGCATCTGGATATCCATGAAGATCATATCATATGTTCCTGCCGGCATTTTCAGTATTCTGTTCACACACTGAATACCATTCTCCACACGTTCTATCCTAAGACCGGCACGCTCAAGTATTGCCTCTGCAATCTCTGCATTTAAATCATTATCCTCCGCTAAAAGGATATTCCTGCCTTCAAGGATTTCATTTCCTGTTCCAGGCTCTTCAATATGCTTTTTTACATAATATCTTTCATCCGCTATCCTGTGTTTTAATGTAACTGTAAAGGTACTGCCCTTGCCAAGCTCACTCTCTACATCTATTGTTCCACCAAGCAGGTCAACATAATTCTTGACTATTGACATGCCCAGTCCGGTTCCTGCGATTTTGCTCTTTGTGGTGTTCTTCTCACGCGTGAATGCTTCGAAAATCTTTGTCAGATAATCCTGACTCATACCGATTCCGGTATCGCTGATTCTGATCCTCACTATCATGTATCCAGACTCATCACAAGGTAATTCATCTACATATACCATAACAGAACCACCTGCTGGAGTATATTTTATAGCATTGCTCAGGATATTGACCAATATTTCTTTTACCTTGGTAACATCTGTCAATACATGCTCATGCTCTACATTCATCGTGTAATGAAGCGAAATATTCTTTTTCCTTGCTTTCTCATCAAATACTGCAAACAAAGATTTCCAGACATCTTCAATCCGGCAGTAATTCTCATCAATCTCCATCCTTCCGCTCTCAATCCGGGCCATATCCAGTACATTATTTATGATTGACAGAAGAAGATTTCCAGACTGCTGCAGTTTTTCCAGATGTTCTAAAGCTTCAGGTATGTCTTTTCCATTTAGTTCATTCTCCATAAGCTGTGCATAACCCAGAATTACATTCATAGGAGTACGGATATCATGTGACATATTGTTAAGAAAACTGGTCTTTGCGAGACTGGCATCCTCTGCTTTTTTCAAAGCGATTTCCAGTTTCTCATTAAGTTTTTGTGTATCATTTGCAGCAAGCTTTGCGGCAGCTTCTGCTTTCCTTGCCTTGCGTAAAAGTACGAGGATAATAACAATGATGCTGAGTGCAGAGAATCCTGTGGCGAGAAAAAAAGCAAGCATATTGTCTTTTACAAAGTCCAAAAATGTTACCTTATCTGCCGTACTGTCATAGATAGCAAGTGCGCTTGTAAGCATGCCAGACGGCATGCCCTTTAAAGTTTTATTCAGTATCGACAAAAGAGTTCCCTCTCCACCTTTTACTGCAAAGCATGCCTCCATTGTTTTTGTAAGTGGAACACTCTTGAAATCTCGATTGTTATCATATACCATCGCCTGACTTGCTCCCATGAGAAAACAGTCTGCTTTTTCATTAGTAATCATTTCAGCAGCCTCCTCAAACGAATCATAATCCACAAGATTCCATTGTGGATAACTAAAGATAAGCTGCTGTTTTAAAGCTTCTTTTTCCTTTGGCACAGCTACTGTATACACATTACCCTCGTCAAAATTTTTCTCATCAGTTACTGCCATAAGATTGTAGGTCCAGGCTGTGTTTGTAAGTGCATAGCCTTTTTTTTCTGCAATATCAGGATTTCTGCCGGCATAAAAAATCATGTCAATTTCATGATTCTGCAGTGCCTGAAGCATTTCATCATAATCATCATAGTCCTGTATATTAAATTTCAGCGTCTGATTTCCCAGACAGTCTTTGGCATAGGAGACATATTCTGGTAGCATACCGGTAAGTTTTCCAGTTGTTTCGTCCATGGAAAAGATTGCCGGATCATTGTTCAAAAATCCCATCCGGATGTCACCATGTTCTTCCAGCCAGGATTTTTCTCCACCTGTAAGACTCTGATTATAATCAAGAGTAAAATACAAAAGCATCAATCTCATGATTCGCTAATTTCTTTTCGACATCATTATCATTATTCACATTTACATGCTCTGTATGTATACCATTTTTATTTTCCCATTCTGTCAGCATAATTTCTGGCTCTGTATCCATGAGCACACCTACACGTTTCCCGTCCATAAACTTAAAATCAGACATCCCAATATCCATATTCGATAAATCAGCATAAAGAATATATTTTTCCTCACCCATCGGTTCATCCGAAAAAAGCATCTTTTGTGCACGTTCATCGCTGTAAGAGATATCACCCATAATATCAATCTCACCATTTTCAAGCTTATCAAAACAGTCAGACCAGTCACATTTCACATACTCAAATTTCCATTCGGTATAACCTGCCAGAGCCTGCATGAGTTCGTAGCCATATCCTCGTCTGACACCGTTTTTATCGACATAATTAAAGGTATCCTCAAATGAGCCGACACGAATGGTCTGTGCCTGTTTTTCATCATTATTCGTTCCAGCGGCCTGGCTGTATACTGATAACATCATCCACATTCCCAGAACTAGCAATATACATACAAATAGTACGGCTGATTTTTTTCTACTTTTATCCATATTCCTTCTTTCCTTTATCCGTGCGGATTTTCTGAAGTTCCAAACACCTGATCAAACACGCTCTAATCCAGCAGGTTGTTGTGTAAAGTACTGATTAACTCCTCTATAACTATCGGTTTGGATAAGAATCCATCCATACCATATTCCAAGGCTTTCTTCCTGTCTTCATCAAAGGCATTAGCAGTCATGGCAAGGATGGTGATTCCCGACAGTGCCGGATCATCCAGCGCACGAATCTGACGGGTGGCCTCGTATCCATTCATTACCGGCATCTGCACATCCATCAGCACCAGATCATACTTACCTGGAGTCGAATTCTTAACTTTCTCCACTGCCTCTGCGCCATTTTCGGCAGTATCAACCAGAAATCCATATTCTTTCAGAATTTCCACCGCAATTTCACTGTTCAGTTCGTTATC
>ENA-OPAQ01001647-OPAQ01001647.1-human-gut-metagenome-genome-assembly--contig:-NODE-1647-length-13144-cov-2.624570_pt1 | contig 13144 bp, 10 predicted proteins | sample MGYA00241058_ERZ501432 | MGnify/ENA primary metagenome ERZ501432 (study PRJEB25962, sample SAMEA2042570) | human gut metagenome | biome: human gut; feature: human-associated habitat; material: faeces... | reverse complement strand
TCGGATAAGGAAGAAAGTGAGGAATGAATATGAAAAAGCGATTGCACAGAATGCTCAGTACCCTGCTGATATGCAGCATGGTGCTGACGATGATGCCCACAACCGTTTTTGCGACGAACCGTAAGCATGTCGTCATAGAAGAGAATGCAGGCGGCCTGTGTGAACATCATCCGGAACATGATGATGAATGTGGTTACTCCGAGGGAATAACAGGAACAGCCTGCAGCCATGAGCATACAGACGATTGCTATACGGAAGTGATCGAATGTACCCATAGGCATGATGAGGATTGTTACCCGGATGAAAGCATATGGGATGATGAGGCCACTCCATCCGATGCGGATCGGTGGGAACCGGAATACTGCCCCCATATCTGCGATGAGGAAAGCGGTTGTATTACAAAAAAACTGAACTGCCAGCATGAGCATGATGATGAGTGTGGCTATTCCCCCTCCATCGAAGGAACACCCTGCGAATTTGACTGTGAGATATGTGACGTGGAGGATGACATGAAAATGGCTACCCCGTCCAATGCCAAAGCTGTTACCGTGGCGAGCGTACAGGCCATGATCGACGCGCTGCCGGATGTGGAAGAAGTCAGGAAAGATAATGCAGAAGAAGTAAAGGCCCAGCTGGAAGCCATTGACGATGCAAAAGCGGAACTTTCTGACGAGGAAATAGACAAACTTGATTTCTCCCGTTACATGGAAGTTGCTGCCGTATTGGAACAGCTGCTGTATGGAGTAGCGACCCAGTCCAATGCAGTTATGCTGGCAGACTATGACGGCCCCGCCATCCAGCTTGGCACAGGCGGAATCAGCGACCAGACAGAAGTTGAAGACAGCCAGGGCAGCTATTATGCCCCCAACAGCTACATTTATTTCGGCGTGAACAGCGGAAACAGCAATACCCCCATCAAGTGGCGGGTACTGGATGCGGACAAGGCCAACGACGGCACGACAAGCGGAATGTTCCTGCTGTCGGAGTATCTGCTGGCATCTGGTGTGAAGTTTAACAACAACACACGCGATGGCAACACTTATCAAGGCAGCGCCGCGCAGACTTGGTGCAGCACCTTTGCGAGCAATACAAACAATTTTTCTACGGCAGAGCAGGGGGTTATGATTGGCGTTACAAAGACCGACAGTGCCGAAAGTAGTTTGTATGATTATCCGTGGGGCGAAAGCAGCTTAACTGCAAAAGACAAGCTGTTTTTCCTGTCTGTGCGGGAACTGGCGGACTATGTAGGAAATTATGATAAGGCACCGGGACTGCTTGCGACGGACACCGCGCAGGGCGCGGGCGCGTGGGGGCTCCGTTCTCCTTACGCCGCCATCCGTGATAACTCCGCGGGCGCCGTCGACCTCTACGGTGATGTGTACGTTTTCAGCGTGAGCAACGTCTGGGCGGCTCGTCCCGCTTTTAACTTAAATCTGAATTCTGTCTTATTTTCCTCTGCCGCCGAAGGCGGAAAAGCAGATGCTGCGGTAGACGATAATCTGACCGAAGTTGGCACAGGCAGCGCAGAATGGAAACTGACGCTGAAAGATACCAGCCGCAGTTTCAATGCTTCTGCGAGCAACACATTGGTAAGGGCGGGCGAAAACCTGACCGTTACTTACTCCGGCGCGGGTACGGGCGAAAACGAATATGTTTCCGCCATGATCGCAGACAACAGTGACAATATCCTCTATTACGGACGTATCGCCGAAAAGAGCGAAAGCGGAACTGTGAGTGTGGCAATTCCGTCCGACCTTACAGCAGGAACCTATACCCTGAAAGTGTTCAGCGAGCAGTATAATGGTGACTATAAGACCGACTACGCCAGCGAATTTCAGGATATTACGCTGACTGTTAAGGGGAAAGTCAGCGAGCAGTTCAATCTTACGCCCGGCACGACCTACTGGTTTGACCTTTCGGCAATGGACATCCCCGGTACGGTGAACGACGTTCTGCCGGACAAAACAATGCACTATGTGCCTTTTACCTATGTGGGCACGGTGGATGCCTATGTGTTAAACAGCAGTTCCAGCGGAGTGAATGGGGCTGCCGATGCCGCATCAAGAACAACAGACAGCAGCGCATAGTATGGCTATACCTACGACCATAGCCTGTTTATTGCAGATAATGCCGTGACCCATACTATAAGCTGGGAGGCTTTGAATAGTAAGAATATTATTTTTGGTACAGCCTTTCAGAATAACGGCGTGGCATATACGCTGCGTGCGCCATCCGCGGGAAGTTCTGATGCATATCCTAATGGCGGCACGCCCCAAAGCAATGAATGGGACAAGATACTGGACAAGGACAACGAATATATCAAAGACTGGAGCAGGGAATATTCGTGGGGACAAGATACTCGTAGCGATCTCTCGTCGCACCGTGCGGTTCGCGGGTACACTTCGGCCCGCTTCTGGCGCAACCGCAGTGCTATATTCTCCTACTCGGTCGGTTTCCGCCCCGTCCTTGAAGTCCTGAACCCTGACACACTGGGAGCTGACGGACTAAAAGCCGTAGTGCTTGACTTAAATGGTGGAAGCATCGGAGATGCTACAGGCACCGTCAATATCGTTGTGAAAAACGGAGAGAGTTTCACTGCTCCTGCCAGCAACGGTCTGACTCGGCCAGCCGGGAATACCAACGCTTATTTCTGGTGGCAGGGCAACGATGGGGATTTCTATCTTCCCGGTACAGGCGTTCCTGCCGGTGTAACTTCTCTGACGGCACAATGGACAGCCTTGACCTATACGGTAACGCTGAACGCTAACGGCGGAGTGATTGCCAACGGAAAGGACATAACAAGCTATACCTACGGCGACGGTGCAACCTTGCCGACAGCGAATGATATGACCCGCGAGGGCTATACATTTAAGGGTTGGTATACAGACAGCGGTTTTTCCGGCTCTCCTGTTACGGCGATTAGTAACACCGACATGGGCAATAAGGAGTTCTATGCAAAGTGGACGCGGAACACCACGCCAATTATCCCCGGCGATACGGTAAACTATATTGTGGAGCATTACAAGGCCAGTAACAATGGCTATACGTTGGAAGAAACAGAGTATCTTGGAGATAAAATCGGCTCGAATGTTACCGCCGAGCCAAAAATCTACACAGGCTACACTTATAATCCAGATGCGGTGGGAAGTGTTACAAAGGGTACATTAAAAAAGATCAGCAGTGCGGCAGATATTGTGACCTTAAAACTCTACTATGATCTGACCGTTTATAACGTGATTGTAGAAAACGATGGGAACGGTTCTGCATATGCAGCTCCGGCTTCCGCAACGATGGGCGAGAAAATCACGCTGACATCAACGGCAAACAGTGGCTATCGCTTTAAGGAATGGCAAATTGTTTCCGGCGACGTGACGATCAGTGGCGATGCGTTTACCATGCCAGCAGGTAATGTAACTGTGAAAGCTCTTTTTGAAAGAAAATCGGGCGGTGGCAGTGGTGGTGCCACTACCTACTATACATTGACCTTTGAAACCAACGGTGGCAGCAGCATTCAGACAATCAGCACCACCTCCAGTAAGACGATCGATCTTTCCAGTTATGTTCCGACTCTCGGTGGATATGATTTTACCGGTTGGTATTCCGATAAGGCTCTGACGCAGAAGATCACGGAAATCAAATTGAATGGAAGCAATACGGTTTATGCTGGCTGGGTAAAGCGCGATTTGGACGCAGGGAATAATCCTTTTATTGATATCAATCCAGGAGATTGGTTCTATAACGATGTGATGTTTGTTTATGAAAAGGCATTGATGTCCGGCACCAGCGCAAACACCTTTGCTCCGTATGGCAATATAACCCGCGGCCAGCTTGCGGTGATCCTCTACCGTATGGAGGGTAGTCCTGCTGTCGAAAGAAAGAACAGCCTTACCGATGTGGAGTACGGACCTGGTACGGTGTGGTTTTATGATGCGGCAACATGGGCACATCAAAACGGCATTATGGAAGGCTCCGGCAACAACAAATTTGCCCCGGACGATTCAGTTACCCGTGAACAGCTTGCATCAATCTTGTATCGTTACGCACAGGTTAAGGGCTACAACGTGACAAACACGGGAAATCTGGATGGCTTTACCGACAAAGAAAATATCTCTGATTGGGCACGGGAAGCGATAAGATGGGTGATCAGTTGCGGCATTATGAACGGCAGGGAGAACAATCTTTTTGACCCGAAGGGAATTGCTACTCGTGCTGAGGTTGCGGTTATGCTTCATCGCTTTATAGAAAAGCAGGAATTAAAACCTTTTATTACACCATCGGGTGCAACGGGCTGGAGCAAAGCAACGGATGGCGATGTTCACCCTGACTCATGATCTGCGAATCCTTTGCATGCCAGATGGATACGGTATTAATAAGAAGGGGACCTGGTACGGGAAAGCATAATACTTTAATCTGATATAAAGAAACTCTGAATATTCCATAAATCTGAGAAAGGAATATTCAGAGTTTTCTTTTTGTGTCACAGTAAAAATACCCCCCCCTGCTCGGCAGGAGGCCACTGAAAAACATACCTATTTTAATGAAATTTATAAAGAATAGAAAAATCCGCCAGTGTCAAGTTTGTGCTGGTGGATTTTTTGCTTCTTTTCCCAAATAAAAGGTCTGTTTTTTTAGATATTTTTCTTATTTTTCATTGATTAGTTTAACAATTCTTTTGAGATTTACTGCAAAGATTGTCATTGCCCCCTGCATTTGCATGCCAACAAGACCTGATGATGACGCTACGTCATAACCATGTCGGTGCTTCAGTTCACTATTTTTTGCTTCTATTTTATACCGTTCCTTCATTTTTTCTTTAAAATGTTCGGTTTCTTGAAATTTTGCATGTTCACTGTGGAAATCACAGATTATCGTTTCCGAGTAGGTCTTATTTTTTGCTCCTTCCTTATAACAACCTTTGCGATACGGGCAACATTTACATTTTTCAATATCAAAATAATAAATCATTCGCGGATTTTTATTCTTTTTTTCCTTTTCTCTTGTATAAAGATATTTATGAATTGCTAAATGTCCCGCTTTGCATTGGTACATTCCGGCGTCTTTGTTAAATTCAAATCCATCTTCCTTCTTCCGGGTGCCTTGGGTAATGACAGAATTTAATTTCGCTATCAGTTCATAACCATCTTTTTTTGCAGCTTCAATATTTTTCTTATCTGAATAAGCTTTATCGCCAATGACTGCATCCACTTGCATCCCTGCTGCTCTGCTCTTTTTCACCAGTTCCGGCAGTTCTTTGCCATCTGTTCTTTCTCCACTGGTTATCGTGGCGGCTGTGATAATTCGTTCTTCGGTCATTGCGATGTGTGTTTTGTATCCAAAGAAAGAGGTATCTGCTGTCTTATGACCGATTTTTGCATCTTCATCCTTCGAGATTTCTAAATGTTCCATATCGTCACTGACAGATTCTTCTAACAGATTTAATTTTTCCTGTACTTTTGGATAACTGCATATTTCTTCATTTCCCTTTACAACAGCGATAAGCTGTTTGCAGTATTCTAATTCTTTTTCTAAAGAATCTTCTGTGTTTTTATCAGGAAATTTTTCTTTCATTGTTTCATCGGTTTCATATATGGTGCGCCGCAGCTTTTTTGATTGTTCCTGAAGTGCTTGACGTGGTGTCTTGGCATTATATCTTGATTTTGTATGGGTAGCATCTACGATAATGGATTTCGATTTTATGATTCCTTTGTCCAATGCTAACTGAACTGTTTTGGCAATCAGCATATCTAAAAGATTCATATCTTTTAAACGCAGCTTCCGAAACTTCGTCAACGAACTTGGATTTATAACTTCATCTTCCGGCGACATATCTAAAAAGTATTTAAAAGACATGTCATATTTGGAACGTTCAACCACATCAACATCTGATAAATCATAAATAGATTTTAGGAGAAGATATTTGAACATTCGTATAGGTGGAATGGCATTCCGCCCATTATCAAGACAGTATTTATCAATCAATTCATCGTAAATAAATCCAAAATCAATGAATTCTTTTATTTGACGAAGAAGATTATCTTTTGGAATTATTAATTCGTATATATCTATGTACGGACTCAATATCAATTTCTGCTGTTGTTCAACCATAAAAACACCACCTATATTTGATACTTATATTATACCAGATATAAGTGGTATTATCTACTTTTTCAGTGGCCTACCTTAAGAGTCGGAGGGTAAGCCCCTCCTTGGTAGGAGGGTAGGCCGCCTTTAATGTACTCTGACTTTCCGTTCCATCAGTATATCATAAGATCATGTGTTCGGCAATCACATAATATTCCAATTTCTGACAAACGCTTTCCGGTATTCGCTGGGGGAAGTTTTGAATCTTTCCTTAAAGGCCCGGTTAAAGGTGCGCAGGCTTTTAAACCCACTGTCAAGGCAGATCTCAGTAATGGAGTCATCTGTATTTTCCAGTCTTTGACACGCATATCCAAGCCGGGCATCATTCAGGTACTGGTTGAAGTTTTTATGGAATGTCTTTGAAAATATCCTGGACAGAACATACTTGCTGACGCCCAGATCTCTGGCCATACTTTCCAGGGTAATGGAATGCTTAAAATTTCCGGAGACGTAGGATACCGTGCGGTAGATCAAATCTGTGCTTCCAACAGAGCCCTTCTCAACCAGCTGAAATTTCGGGATACATCTTGCCAGGATAATTTGCAGATACGCCTGGACTAAGGTAATATCATCCTTTTGTGCACCGAGTATGGAATAAAATGCACGATAAACGTCGGGTTCTATGGAGGAAGCTTTTATTACGGGGAGTTTTGGAGCTTTGTTTTCCAAAATATCTGTAAACCGGTCAACCAGGAAGGGAGAAGCGTTTAAATAAATCGCCTGATTGTGCTGCCCTGAAAATACCTGATAATGGTGAATGATATTTGGAAAGATAAAACCAATGTCGCCTTGATCCATATGGAAAAGTTCTTCGCCAACACCGAGCTCTACACATCCTTCTGTAACATACACAATTTCCAGGGCATTATGCAGATGCGGAGGCCGGTGGACCAGTGCCTTTTTGACTGCAATAATCTCTTCCTTTGTATTTTCGTATACTAAATGCATTTCAAAATTCTCCTAAATTAAGATAAGAAGCGTATTGTCCTGCTGCAAGATTTGGCTAATAGTTACTGCGATTTGACAAGCACGCACGGTGAAATGGTTTTATAATGAACCTGCAAACAAAAAGAAAGGGGATATTTAGGATGAACAGAATTCATAATTATATCAACGAGCTTTTAATGTTTTATGCAGATTTTTTCAATCATTTATATCGTGCGTAAAAGGGCACTGTTACTGTACAGGTAACCCGAAATAACAATGCCCCATAATCAGAAAATAATCATTTTTTGCCTTTGGAAAATGGAACCAAAGTAAATTCTAACTGGAAAGAAGTATCATCAAACTGATATTTTTCCAGAAGAGCAGGACCGCAGCTGTTGGAGCCAATGCCATTTAATGCATAGTCAAGACAGAATACGGTACCGTCGGATTTCTCCAGTTCATAGTTATGCGCGGTGTGCTCCAGCTCCTCCTGTGTGTAGCAGGATGCATTGAAGGAGAAAGGCTTTTCTGCTGCAGCAGCAATACCAAACTGGGCGGCTGAGAATACCACATAATCACAATCAAAATGGGATCCATTTTCCTGAGGCCGGATATAATCTTCATGCAGATCTTTTACCTTGGTACGGAATAAGCCATGGTAAGCTCCCTGGTGTTTATCACGATAGCTTTCCTGCGGCCCCATACCATAAAAACTCACATTTTTCAGTCTTTTATCTAAGAACATCCGGATGCCAAACCTTGGCAGTACCGGGAATTCATCATCTTTTTCCACACACATTACAGAACTGAGCTTTCCATCGTTGTCGATCTTCCAGTTAATCGTGATGTCCAGGATTTTCTGAATGGAGTCTGCAACAACAGCAACGTGGGAAACAATAAAGATACCATGCATATTCTGAATGGTTTCTACGGTGTATGCTTTATCATAGCGTGCCTTTTTCCATTCGGCCTTCAGGTACATGTCGTTATCCGTAGGGGCTCTCCAGATGTTCAGTTCCATTGGATGGGTAAGGTAATTGCGACCGGAAAACTGCATCCGTTCAAAAAGACCGGTCCTTCGGTCCAGGGTATAGGTGAAATCTTTTGATTTTATAATCACTTCCGTGTCTGTTTCGTGTACCTGAATCTCTTTTAACTGGTCCGTTTTTTCGAGCCAGCTTAAAGCCATCTGGTTTCTTCCGTCTTCATTTTTAAACAGAATCTCATCGAATCCAAGAATGAAATTTTTATTCAGGAAAGGCGTTTCCTTCTTTAAACGGTATATCAGTTTCAAATAGATTTTTCCTGCATTGGGAATGGTTACGTTTAACTCAGTCACTCCATCTGTATGTGGCTTTACAGAGAATGGAGAAAGCTTTCCTTTTTGGATGGTGGATAGTCCATCCTTGATTACCTCAAAACGAATATCCAGATAATCTTTTAGATCATCAAAATCCAGGTAATTATGTAAAACCAGTTTTCCAGTTTCCTGATCATAAAAGACAACCCGTACTGGCCGGTACACATTTTTGTATTCTAAAATCCCGGTATGGGGAATACGGTCTGGGAATACCAGGCCATCCATACAGAAATTCCCATCGTGAAGTTCTTCACCGTGGTCTCCGCCATAATAATAAATGGTTTTACCGCTTTCCGTTTTTCCATGGGCGATGGCATGATCACACCACTCCCAGACAAAGCCTCCGCACATCCGGTCGTCTTTCTGAATGAGCTGGAAATAGTCCTCCAAATCGCCAGGACCATTTCCCATAGCATGACAGTACTCCACAAGAAGGAATGGTTTGCTTCCGTTTTTTTCAAGATATTCTTCTATTTCGGTCAGGGCCGGATACATGCGGCTGTACAGGTCCAGATTGGAATAACCGTAGGTTACGTCATAATTGCGGTATCTGGCGCTCTCGTACTGGGTGAGCCGGTATGGATCAAATTTTTTGGTCCACCGCAGCGCTTTTTCAAAATTGCATCCATAAGCACTTTCATTGCCCATGGACCACATCACGATACAGAAACGGTTCTTATCGCGCTGGACCATATGCTGAACACGGTCAAGGATCGATTCCTCCCAGATTGGATCATCCGCGATTTTTTCATTCCAGCGCTTGAAACGGTTATAATCGGTATCTTCTTTCCGGTACAGCATGTATGGGCCGTGTGCTTCGATATCTGCTTCCTCAATGACCATGAACCCGTAAAGATCGCACATCTGGTAGAAATAAGGGGCATTCGGATAGTGACTGGAGCGGATGGAATTGAAATTGTGCTGCTTCATCAGAGAAAGGTCCTTTTTGATCTGTGGCACACCAACGGTAAATCCGGTTTCCGGATCGGAGTCATGGCGGTTTACACCTCTGAATTTGATTTTTTGTCCGTTGAAATAAATCACTTTATCACGGATTTCAATGGTCCGGAGTGCTATATAATCAACAATGGTCTCATAGCTGCTTTGCAGTGTGAGTGTGTAAAGATACGGATGCTCTGTATTCCACAGAGTTGGATCTGGAATCTCAAATTCTATGGCTCCGTCATCTGAGATAGTGCCGGTTGCAACCACGGCTCTGGCCGAGTCTTCAATGGTAACAGAGACCGGGATCGGAAAATCAAAGGTCACATTCAGTTTGATTTTTGCAGTATTTTCCAGGATCTGGGTAGTGATATGATAATCCCAGATGGCCCGCTCCGGGCGTTTTAAGAGGTAAACATCCCGGAAAATGCCGCTCATGCGGAATTTGTCCTGGTCTTCCAGATAAGAGCCGTCGCACCATTTTAAGACCAGAACTGCAATGGTATTTTCCCCCTCTTCCAGAAATTCCGTAACATCAAATTCTGCGGTCGCGTGAGGCACCTGGCTGTAGCCGGTATATTTTCCGTTGAGCCAGACAAAAAAGCCGCTGTCAACGCCTTCAAAATTCAGATAAACTTTTGGCGCATCAATATTTTCATGGTAAGTAAATTTTCGGACATAGGCCCCACAGGGAATATCCTGCGGGAGGTAAGGCGGATCAAATGGAAAAGGGTAGCGGATGTTGGTGTACTGGGGTGAATCATATCCGGCGATCTGCCAGACTCCTGGAACGGTAATGTCGTCAAAATCTTTTGTGTTAAAGCTGGTTCGGTAAAATGCTTCCTTCAGGTCATAAACACTTTTATAATACTGGAATTTCCAGGTCCCGTTTAGTAACTGGAAGCGGTCGGAATCTTCCCGGTGTTCGATCAGTGTGTTCATTTTCCTTGATGCCGGAATATAATAGGACCTCATTGGCATTGTGTTATCATGCAGGATACTTAAATCTTCATAATAACGTGGTATCATCATGGCTAACCCCTTCTGATGTGTTGTGGGCCTTCTTCAAAAGAAGGCGGATTATATAGTTCTGCAATTGTATAAGAATATTCTACAGAATTATGTCGGTCATGTACATGAATAGAAATAGACGAAATATGCACAAAATGATATAATATTACAAAGGGGGTATGCGTATGTATATAAATACTGGTTATCTGAACCAGTCCCATCAGGATTTTAAGGATAAACGGCAGCCGCTGGTTGTAGGCAGCTGTGGCTATTACCGTTTATCAACGCATCCAAAACTGCCAACTTATCGGCCACGGGGCCGTATTGATTATCAGATCATTTATATAGTATCTGGAAAGGGATATTTTCATTTTGATACTCCGGAAAATGAAACGATTGTCCCAGCCGGCAATATCGTATTGTTTCGACCGAAGGAACTTCAAAAGTATGAATACTATGGAAAAGATAAGACCGAGGTGTATTGGATCCATTTTACTGGCAACAACGTGAAAAATCTCCTTAGAAAGTATGGATTTGCGGACAATCAGAGAATTTTTCCCGTAGGAACATCACCAGAGTATGAGCGTATTTTTAAAAGAATTATTCAGGAATTGCAGAAGTGCGAAAAAAAATACGAAGAAATGCTTGTTCATTTGCTACAAGTTCTATTGATTGAATTTGAACGGGAATTGACAAGAGAACATGTTTTAAAAGATGAATATATGGATCGTGAAATGGATGCAGCTATTTCTTATTTCAGTTCCTCTTATAATCTGGATATCAATATTAAAGATTATGCATATTCAAAAGGAATGAGTACATGTTGGTTTAATCTTAACTTTAAGAAGTATACAGGGAAAACACCTATACAGTTTATTACATCAGCTCGAGTCACGAATGCACAGATTTTATTGGAAACAACGAATTATTCGGTAAATGAGATTTCGCAGATTGTTGGATATAGCAATCCATCCTATTTTAGTCGTGCTTTCCGCAGTAGGAAGGGATATTCCCCACAGCAGTATCGAAATAGAATGCGGGAGATGGAATAAGCTGCAGGAGCATAGAAAGGAGAGCGGCTTTGTTTTTTTCATTTGGAATGATCATATTTCAGCTGGTATTTGTTTGCGTTTGTGCTGTGATACTTTTTCTGATCGTAAAAAATATATCTACATGAAATAAGAATAACCATTCACCCAGGATTACTGTGCCGGCAACGGTTGTGACCAAGCGAACCCAGGTTACTCAGCAGCAACATGCAAATGCGGGGGATCCTACGGGTGCCCATGGTTTTAGCACAACCACTTCGACTTCCTACTATGTGACTTTTCAGGTGGAGAGCGGTGACCGGATGGAACTTAGGGTAAGCAGATCAGAATATGGGCTGCTGGCAGAGGGAGACCAGGGAAACTTAAGCTTTCAGGGAACGAGATATTTGGGATTTGAAATTTCCTCCTGATACGGATAGTCGGATAGCTTTCTATGCCGGATGATGAGGTCGAAAGGAAGTGAACGGCATGGTCACCGATGAAGAATTTTACAGGCAATATTTATATGGCGACGAAACAGGGCTTGAGGCACTGATAAGAAAATACGGTGATCCGCTGACTTTATACATCAACGGCTATCTGCATGATATTCACGAGGCAGAGGATTTGATGCTCGAAGTCTTTTCCTATTTGTTCACGAAAAAGCCCCGTATCCGGGACGGCGGATTTAAGGCTTACCTGTATAAAGCGGCGCGGCACATGGCCCTGCGTCACAAAAGCAGACGCAGGCTTTTCTTCAGCCTTGATAATCTGACCGAAGAACCAGACGGACAAACGCTAGTGGAAGAGGTCGTCCGAACAAAGGAACGGGATCAGATCCTGCATTTGTGCATGGCTGAATTAAAACCGGATTACCGGGAGGCACTTTACCTGACTTATTTTGAGGGCATGAGCTATTTGCAGGCCGCCGAGGTCATGGGGAAAAGTGAGAAACAGATCACCAATATGGTGTACCGGGGAAAAGAGCGCCTGCGCGGATTATTGGAACGGGAGGGAATTACCAATGCGAAGCCCTGAGGAACGAATCACAGAAGTAAAATGGCGTATCGCGAAAAAAGAACGTCAAAAAAGACTGTGGCGATACCGGGTTGCTGCAGTCTGTTGTGGCGGCATGTCTTGCGGTGATTGTGAGTGTTTCTCTTTCCATGCCCGGTATTCTCAACCGAATTGAGCCGAGGACCTTCTTTGGCTTTGAAACAGCGGCAACGATTTTGGGCGGCAATGCCGCACTTGGGTATATCGTGATCGGACTGCTGGCCTTTGTTCTTGGTGTGTGCGTGACGATTTTATGTTTCCGCATCCGCCTGATGAACAAGGAGGAAGAGACAAAGGAGCAAAAGGGGGACGATGCGGATGGAACTGGTCAGTAACCTTTGGCGAGAGTATGAGAAAATCTCTGTAAATAAGATTCTTCTATGATAATTAAGAGCGATAAGCTTGTGAATCAGGCTTGTCGTTCTTGTTTTATATATAACAGTTGCTTACGGGCATGTCAAGAGCAGGCGGTTTCCCGCCTGTCTTCTTAACCCTTCTTTTGCTTACTCGGGTAAGCGTCCTTCGTACATAATGCTCAGTTCTCCATAAACCTGAGCCCAATCACGGATGGTGGTAGTCCATTTTTTCGTAGCCTCAAAAGTAGCCAGATACAAGGCCTTTAACAGGGCGGTATCGCTTGGAAATACGCTTCTCTGACGGTTCAGCTTCCGGTATGTGG
>ENA-OPAQ01001645-OPAQ01001645.1-human-gut-metagenome-genome-assembly--contig:-NODE-1645-length-13168-cov-2.728514_pt1 | contig 13168 bp, 6 predicted proteins | sample MGYA00241058_ERZ501432 | MGnify/ENA primary metagenome ERZ501432 (study PRJEB25962, sample SAMEA2042570) | human gut metagenome | biome: human gut; feature: human-associated habitat; material: faeces... | reverse complement strand
GCTTCCTTACAGAAAACATCCTGAGATGATAATGCTGCTTTTCCACGTCTGTCTACCTTCTCGTAATTGCCGTCAGCATGCAGTACATGTGCTTTTAAAGTGTCTGCCAGCTCCACATCCAGAATATGTCTGACACGTTTTTTCAGTTCATCATCTAATACCGGGAATAAAATCTCCACTCGTCTGTCTAAGTTACGCGGCATCCAGTCGGCACTTCCCATGTAAAGTTCTTCTTCTCCATCGTTGAAGAAATAGAATATCCGGCTGTGCTCTAAGAAATTTCCAACGATCGAACGGACTTCAATATTCTCGCTCACCCCTGGGATTCCGACTTTTAAGCAGCAGATTCCACGGACGATCAGCTGGATCTTAACACCTGCTGCAGACGCTTCATAAAGGGATTCAATGATTCCCGGATCACAGAGCGAATTCATTTTTGCAATGATCTTTGCAGGTTTTCCCTCTTTTGCATGCTTCGTCTCACGACGGATCAGCTTTGTGAACTTCGTGCGAAGCCAGATTGGTGCAACCGCAAGTTCATTCCACGACAATGGTTCGGAGTAGCCGGACAACATATTGAATACGGCAGTTGCATCCTCTCCGATCGCACCGTCACAGGTAAAAATACCACAGTCTGTATATAACTTTGCTGTGGAGTCGTTGTAGTTACCGGTTCCAAGATGCACATAACGACGGATACCATCTTCCTCCCTCCGGACAACCAGCGCTATTTTGCTGTGGGTTTTCAGTCCAACCAGACCATAGATAACATGGCAGCCAGCCTGCTCTAATTTTTTTGCCCAGACAATGTTATTTTCCTCATCAAATCGCGCCTTTAACTCCACTAAAGCAGAAACCTGCTTGCCGTTTTCAGCCGCCTGTGCCAATGAAGCAATAATTGGTGAATTGCCGCTGACACGGTAAAGTGTCTGTTTGATGGCAAGTACATCCGGATCCACAGATGCCTGACGTATAAAATCAACCACCGGATCAAACGTCTGGTATGGATGATGCAAAAGGATATCTCCTTTTCGAATCTCATCAAAAATATTTTCCCCCGGTACGATCTCCGGCACGCGCTGTGGCGTGTAAGGCTCATTCCGCAGATCGTCACAGCCTTCTAATCCATACATTTTCATCAGGAATGTGAAATCAATTGGTCCGTTGATCTGGAAAATATCCTGTTCTGCCACTTTTAATTCATCTTTTAAGAAGTTTAACAGCTTTTTGTCAATGCCATCCTCCACTTCCAGACGGATAACCTCGCCCCACTGACGCATTTTTAACTGTTTCTGAATCTCTTTTAACAGGTCAGCCGCCTCATCTTCATCGATCGACAGGTCGGCATTCCGCATGACACGGTAAGGATATGCACAGAGTACATCGTAGTTTAAAAACAATTTATCAATATTCCGCTCAATGACCTGCTCCAATAAAATGAAGGTCTTTTCATTTCCATCTTCCGAAGGGATATGTACCAGGCGTGGCAACACGCTTGGAACCTGAACGGTTGCAAATTCAATTTCCTCTTTTTCTGCTTTTCCTTTTTTCTTGGAAAGAAGTGCTGCAATGTTCAATGTCTTGTTCCGAATCAGTGGAAATGGTCTTGAGGCATCCACCGCCATCGGGGTGAGTACCGGATATACATTGTCTTCAAAATAGCGGTCCACAAATGCAGCCTGCGCCTCACTCAGATCTTCGAATGCATCCATCACAACGATCCCATGCTGGTGCATAAGCGGCACAAGAGAACGGTTATAGGTATTGTACTGAAGCGTGACAAGCTCTCTCGTGCGCTCATTGATCTTCTCTAACTGTTCCGATGCCGTCATTCCGGCAATGTCTTTTTTCTTATAATTGGCGTGTACCATATCCTTCAGGGATGCGACACGCACCATGAAAAATTCGTCCAGATTTGACGAAGTGATACTGACAAACTTTAATCGTTCCAGAAGCGGAATGGATTTATCTCTCGCCTCGTTTAATACACGGTGATTAAATTTCAGCCAGCTCAATTCCCTGTTTTCATAATATTCCGGTTTTTTAAAATCCTGTTCTTTCTCCATAAGATAAACCTAGCCTTTCCATTGGTTGTCTGTCAGCCGTAGACTCTCTTTTCTTTGATCACCGGCTTTATACTGAATACATTTTCAAAGTATGCCGTTTTGGCATCAAACAGTGCTTTTTCCAAAGCAATATCATCCATTGTCTCAATTGTGATCACAAGTTCTCTTCCCTTGACTGCCGCCTTTACATTCTTAAACTTCTGTTTATGGCTCCGGTCCATTGCATTGGATACACGAAGGATTGCAGAAAGTTTTGCAACGGTCAGATAACTGTCATGATCCAATTTATCTGCGAGATCTTCATAGTCAGGAAGCGGCCATGTATTATATAATACTGTGTTTGCAATGATCTCACGCTCTTTGTGTGTCAGTCCGATAATCTCGGAAGCCATAATAATGTCATAGGAGCAGGATGGACCGTTGGCAAAACTGATATATTTTCCGCAGTCATGTAAAATGGCAGCCACCTGCAAAAGCAGCCGTTCTCTTCTGCCAAGTCCATGTACTTTTTTCATCGTATCAAAAATAAGGGTTGCCATCTGCGTCAGTGCATCAATATGTGGGGTGTAACTCATGTAACGCTCGGAAAGATTTCTTGCGGCAGATAAGACGTCCGCCTCAAAATCATGCTCTACACGGATCATGTTATTCTTCTGTGCATAGTGGAATGCAATACCATCGCTGACATTCGTTCCCGGTGCCCAGAGGTTTTCTGCGCCGATGCTCTCCGCCATGCATTTGAAGATCATCATGTATGGAATGACAAGCGCATCACTCTCATTCGAAAGGTTCAATTCCTCTGAGATTTCCTCTAATGTCTTCTCATCCAGCTTTCTGATGTACTTTAAGAACTTTGCTGCCTCTATGGTATTGTCTTCCTTGTTTTTTTCTACTTTTCTGCTGATCTCTGATATATAATCACCGATGATGATCAGGTATTTGATCTTCGTCTCCTGAAGATACATAGCTTTAAAAACTTCAAGTTCCTTGTCAACAAGTTCTTCTACCTGAAGTTCATACTGTGCCAGATTGTTACTTTTTCTTGCAAGCTGCTCCCGCATACGCATGGTGCCGAGTGCCAGATGCTGTGTTGTGACTACTTTTCCCTTTGAGAATACCGTGATCTGCATACCGCCGCCTCCGGCATCCACAACTGCTGCACCTTTCTGGATCATACGCTCAAAATCTTCCCGCATGGCAACCGATTTATAACTGATAAAGCGATGCTCAGAGTTACTTAAAACTTTTACGAGAAGTCCTGTCCGGATGCGGATCTGGTCTAAGATAAAAAGTTCATTTTCAGCGTTTCTCAAGGCTGCGGCAGCATACGCTTCGTAACTGTCCACCCGGTAGCCGTCCATGATCTTTTTGTACTCGGCAAGCGTATCACACAGCGCCTCCACAAGTTCATATCCGATACTTCCCTTGGAATATGCATCTCTTCCGAGCTCAATCCTGCTCCGGATATAATCAATGTCACGGATTTTCTTCTTTCCTGAAATCTCAAATATTTTAATACTTACTTCATAAGAACCGATATAAATTGCTGCGAATGTATGGATCACCAGATGTCTGCCTCCTCATTTCTTTTGTATATCTCTATTATACCAATTTTTTATTCTTTTCCAAGTAAATAGTTGATAAATTGCTGTGCCGTCCTGCCGGATAATCCGCCGTGGGAAAGCTCCCATTTATTGGCCTCAGCAAGCAAAGTGTCCTCCTCCATGGAAACCTGATATTTTTCTGCAAGTACTTTGACAATATTCTGGAATTCCTTCTTGTTTGGTGCGCCAAAGTAGATGGAAACACCAAATCTTGCATACAGGGATAATTTTTCCTGTACAGTATCGGAAGTATGCATATCCTCACGCACTTCCTCTTTATCCGAAAATGTTTCACGGATCAGGTGGCGTCTGTTGGAGGTTGCATAGATCAGTACGTTGTCCGGTTTTTTCTCAAGACCGCCCTCGATCACTGCCTTCAGATATTTATATTCGATCTCAAACTCTTCAAAAGAGAGATCGTCCATGTAAATAATGAACTTGTAATTGAGGTTTTTGATCTGTGCGATGACATCATTCAGATCACAGAACTGGTGCTTGTACACTTCGATCAGACGTAAGCCTCTGTCATAGTACTGGTTTGCAATGGCTTTGATACTGGTGGATTTTCCGGTTCCGGCATCCCCATATAACAGGCAGTTATTTGCCTGCTTTCCGTTGACAAATGCTTCCGTATTGTCGATGAGTTTCTGTTTTGCAAGCTCATAGCCGACCAGATCGTCTAATTTCACATGGGCAATATTTGTGATCGGCACGATCTCCACCTCTTCCTTTTCCCTGTGCTGAATGCGGAATGCCTTGTGAAGTCCGAGTTTACCAACGCCAAAATCTTTATAAAATGCCGTCACTGCATCTTTAAATCCGGACACATCTGTGGAAGCTTCCAGCTTTAACTTCAACTCATTGATGCGCTCCTTGATCCTCTTATTAAAAATCTTTCCGCTCCCTGTCATGCTCTGATAATCAGTGATGGCATCCATACAGTCCATCTCAAAATAAGAGGCAAGTTTTCCAAAATCAAAATCAAACAGCGATTTGATGATCTCAAAGTCATGCAATACGATCTGATTGACAGAGCCCTCCACTTTTCCGCGGATCTCACAAGTTTTGCTGTAAGCATTCTCATTATTTACAAGAAGAAATGCCAGAAAACTGTGCCACAGATTCCCCTCAAAGCCATGACTCACTGCCAGCTCCATTAGCTGGTTCAAACTCTCATACAATAGAGACTCCACATCCTCTTTATTATAATATTCATTTTCATAATTCTCCATGATCCAGGTCATGTTATAAAATAAGTTACCATTTTCAAAATCTTTATATAAAATTAAATTCTTTGGACTTTTCATCAGTTTATTCATTCCCTTCTGCACTCACATAATTGCCAAGTATTTTCAAACGGATCGTCTCTTCTGTCAGCCCCCGCAGCGCATTCTGTACAGCCGCATCATTGAGATTTCCCTCAATGTCAACAAAGAAACGGTACTCCCACGCTTTTCCCTGCACCGGTCTGGACTCAATCTTGTTCATGTTGATTCCGTTGTAGATAAAATGGGACAGCTTATGGTACAGTGAACCGCTCTCATGCGGAACTTCAAAAGAGATACTGATCTTATTGGCTCTCGATTCAAAAATCTTCTTGTTTGCCACAATGATAAACTTTGTATAATTATTTTTATTGTTCTGGATTGCCTCATCCAGCACTTTCAAACCGTAAATATCCGCAGTCAGGGTGCTTGCGATCGCTGCCTTGTTCTTTTTTCCATCTTCTTTGATCTTCTGGGCGGACATCGCAGTATTTTTCAGACTGTGCTTTTCCCAGTCTCTGTGGCTCTCAAGGTATTTCGAGCACTGCATCAGCGCCTGTGGGTGGGAATAAATGTCGGTGATATCGTCCATGTCTGCTTCCGGCAGACCCAAAAGTGCATGGTCGATACGGATGATCTGCTCGCCCACGATATAATTATTGTATTCCACCATAAGATCATAGTTCTCGGAAACGATTCCGGCGGATGAATTCTCAATTGGGAATACAGCGTAATCGGCCTCCCCGTTTTGGATGGCTTCCATCGCATCCCGCCACGTATCCACATGATAACTGTCTGCATTCTCCCCGAAATACTCATTCAGCGCAAGCTGGGAATACGCGCCTTCTGTTCCCTGAAATACGATTTTAGCATTTTTGTAATTCAGATGATCTACTTCTTTAAAATCGGGTTTTTCCGTCTGGCCATGTTCTGTCAGAAGCTGATACTGACGCTTCCGGCTCATGGACATGATCTGCTCGAACAGTTCACGGATACCATGTTTTAAAAATGGCGTAGTTCCTTTTCTGCTCAATGTTTCCAACTTGGAAACCTCACGCTGCTTGTCAAATACTTTCTTTCCTACAGCAATTTTATATTCAGCAACTTCCTCAGAAATTGCCATTCTGCGTTCATACAGATCTACGATCTGACTGTCGATCTGATCGATCTCATCTCTTAGTTCCAATAAATCTCTCATAATAAATCCAAGCCTTTCCATTTATTATTTATAATATATTACATTCACAGTTTGCTTGCAAGAGAACACTTGCGTCATGGTATACAGAAATGCTATACTTTTTATAGATAAAGATTATAAATCAAAGAGGTGATTTACTTATGAAAAAAATCTGGAAATGGCTGCTTTTTGTGTTGGTGATCCTTCTTGCTGCCGGGTGTGTTTTCCTCTACCGGTACATAAACCGCATTCGGTATAATGACGGTTATGTCAACGGCAACACTGCGGGAAATCTGTATAACGAAGGATATTTCTGTGAAAAAGATGGTATTGTCTACTTTGCCAACCCTGCCGACAACTACTGTCTGTACTCCATGAACCCGGACGGCACAAACATCAAAAAGTTAGAGGATCAGAGTGTCAGCTACATCAACGTGGATGACCACTACATTTATTACTGTAAACTTAAGGGAAAAAGCGCTGATTCGTTTTCCTTCCTCCCGGTCAATACCAACAGCTTATGCCGGCTGGACATTGACGGAAAAGGAAAACCTGAAATTTTAGATGATGATCCGTGTATGTATGCTTCCCTGGTTGGAAATTATCTGTACTATCTGCATTATGATACCACTGATGCAACCACGCTGTACAAAGTCAAAATTGATGGCAAGGAAAAAGAGCAGGTAGAAAAACAGTCCTACTTTACCGCAAGTACCGATGGACAATATATTTATTATAACGGACTGACAGACAATCATAATATCTATGAGATGGACACTTCCAATGACCACGCAAAAGTCATCTATGAGGGGAACTGCTGGATGCCGGTGAAAGACGGAAACAATCTTTATTTTATGGACTGTGAAAACGATTACCGCATTGCCAAAGTCGATCTGACAAATGGTGAAAAAACGCTGGTCACGGACTGCCGTGTCGACTGCTATAATGTCACAGGCGATAAAATCTTTTTTCAGAAAAATGATAAGACAAATCCGGCCATCTGTTGTATTAATACAGATGGAAGCAATTATCAGGAATTAAAAGAAGGCAACTACACTGCCATTAATGTAACTTCCACTTATGTCTATTTTAAAGATTTTACGACCAAAACCCCTTATTATACATCTGTTGCTGCCCCGGGCAATGTACAGATTTTCAATCCGTAAGCAGGCGTTGTTACAATGCAATTTTTTACAAAAAAAGAAACGTCAGGAAACTTCATTTTTTCCTGGCGTTTCTTTATCCCGCAAAACAAATATTTATGCAAAATCAAATAACGACAACTGATTGGACTCCGGCATATCGCCCAGCAGTCCAAGATCTGCCATAAGATCAATGGTAGATTTCGTCACCTTGGTTCTCTGGCGGAAATCATCTTTGGATAAGAATTTTCCGTCTTTTGCTGCCTCCGCAACCGCAATTGCAGCATTGTCACCCATACCTTCAATGGTATTTAACGCCGGCATAAGCTTTCCGTCGATGATCTGGAAACGGTCCGGCAATGCACGGTAAATATCAATTGGCGTGAAATCAAAGCCTCTCGCATACATCTCCTGCACGATCCGCATATCACGGTAGACATCCTGCTCTTTTTTGGAAAGAGAATCTTTTCTTCTCGTGTAATCTTTATAAAAATATTCCAGACGCTCTTTTCCCTGACACATGATCTCATAGTTGAAACCGGTCGCACGAATGGAAAAATATGCTGCATAATAGGCGAGTGGATAAAAAACTTTACAGTATGCAATACGCCACGCCATCATAACGTAGGCAGCCGCATGTGCTTTCGGGAACATATACTTGATCTTTAAACACGAATCAATATACCATTCCGGTACATTATGTGCCCGCATCTCTTCCTTCCATTCTTCCTTTAATCCCTTACCTTTTCGAACAGACTCCATAATGGTAAAGGACTGCTCACTGTCAAGTCCCATACTGATCAGATAAATCATAATATCATCACGGGTACAGATTGCAGTAGAAATCGTTGCAATCCCCTGCTCAATTAAAGTCTGTGCATTTCCCAACCACACATCCGTACCATGCGAAAGTCCTGAAATTCGGATCAGATCCGAAAATTCGGTCGGTTTCGCATCAATAACCATCTGCATCGCAAAATCTGTTCCAAACTCCGGGATTCCTAAACATCCCAGGGGAATACCGTTGATGTCTTCCGGTTCTACTCCCAATGCAGAGGTATTCATAAACAGCGACATGACTGTCTGATCGTCCAAAGGGATCGTCTGTGGATCAAGTCCTGTCAAGTCCTGTAACATACGGATCATGGTCGGATCATCGTGTCCGAGAATGTCCAGTTTTAATAAGTTATGGTCGATGGAATGGTAATCAAAATGAGTCGTAACCGTTGCAGTCGTCATATCGTTTGCCGGATGCTGTACCGGAGTAAACGTATTAATCTCCTCGCCCACCGGAAGAACAACGATACCTCCCGGATGCTGTCCGGTCGTTCTCCGGACGCCGACACATCCCTGTACAATACGGTCAATCTCACAGTTTCTCTTGTGAATTCCACGCTCTTCATAATAATTTTTGATATATCCAAATGCAGTCTTATCCGCAAGTGTACCAATCGTTCCGGCACGGAATGTCTGTCCGTAACCGAAAATAACCTCACAGTAAGCATGGGCTTTACTCTGATACTCACCGGAAAAGTTTAAGTCGATATCCGGCTCTTTATTTCCCTTGAATCCAAGGAAGGTCTCAAATGGAATATCAAATCCATCTTTTACCAGCTTTTTGCCACACACCGGACAAATCTTATCCGGCATATCACATCCGCTTCTTCCTGAAAATGCCTTGACTTCCGGTGAATCAAAATCGCTGTATTTGCAATATTCGCAACGGTAATGCGCCTGCAATGGATTTACCTCCGTGATACCGGACATGGTCGCTGCAAAAGAGGAACCTACCGAACCACGGGAACCTACAAGGTAACCATCCTCGTTCGACTTCCATACAAGCTTCTGTGCGATAATATACATTACCGCATATCCATTGGAAATAATCGAATTTAATTCTCGGTCAAGCCGCTCCTTTACGATCGGAGGCAGTTCTTCACCATACATGCTGTGCGCCTTGTTATAGCAGATATCACGGAGCATCTGATCCGAATTCTCGATAAACGGCGGACACTTATCCGGTCTTACCGGTGCAATCTTCTCACACATATCCGCAATTTTGTTCGGATTTGTAATGACAACTTCTTCTGCTTTGGTACTTCCAAGATATTCGAATTCCTTTAACATTTCCTCCGTTGTGCGGAGATATAACGGAGCCTGCTCATCAGCATCCTTAAATCCCTTTCCTGCCATAATAATACGGCGGTAGATTTCATCTTCCGGATCCAGAAAATGTACGTCACAGGTTGCCACGACAAGTTTGTTAAATTCCTCCCCCAGTCTGCAGATCCTGCGGTTGATATCCTGCAGCTCTTCCATCGTATTCACCGGCTCCTTGTCACTGCGCAACATGAACTCATTGTTTCCAAGCGGCTGTATCTCCAGATAATCATAGAACTTTACAAGTCTTATGATCTCTTCCTGCGGTCTTCCGCCCACAATCGCACGGTATAATTCTCCAGCTTCACAGGCAGAGCCTAAAAGAAGTCCCTCTCTGTATTTGACAAATTCACTTTTTGGCACACGTGGCCTCTTATTATAATACGTGAGGTGTGAAAGTGAAACCAGACGATACAGATTGATACGTCCGATGTCATTTGTCGCCAGAATAATTGCATGGTAGGTCGGCATTTTCATGACCGTTTCCGGGGAGGTGGAAACCATATGGTTCACATCATCGAGATTTTCCATACCGCGTTCTTTTAACATCTCAATAAATTTCACAAAAATTTCTGCTGTACAGGCAGCATCGTCAACTGCACGATGATGGTTTTCCAGTGAGACATTCAATGCCTTTGCAACGGTATCGAGTTTAAAACGATTCAGGTTCGGCAGCAGAATTCTGGCAAGAGCCACTGTATCTATGATCGTAAACTCTCTCTCTATCCCCTGATCCTTGCAGTTTTTCTTAATAAAACTCATATCAAATTCCGCATTGTGGGCAACCATGATCGCACCATCGCAGAACTTCATAAATTCCGGCAGAATCTCCTCAATCTTCGGTGCATCAATGACCATATCATCCTTAATTGAGGTCAATTCCTCGATTCGGAATGGAATTGGCACTTCCGGGTTTACAAATGTCGAAAAGCGGTCTGTAATGACACCACCGACTACTTTCACTGCACCGATCTCAATAATCTTATTCTTATCCGGGCTGAAACCGGTCGTCTCCAAGTCGAACACCACAAAGGTTTCATCGAGGCTCTGTCCTTTCGAATCTGTGATAATATCCTTCAAGTCGTCCACCAGATACGCTTCCACACCGTAGATAACCTTAAAATCGTCATCCGGACTCAGTGCATGGTTTGCATCCGGGAATGCCTGTACATCGCCGTGGTCGGTGATCGCAATCGCCTTATGTCCCCATTTCATGGCACGCTTTACGATGTCTTTACACTCGGACACACCATCCATATCACTCATCTTTGTATGACAGTGCAATTCCACACGCTTCTCCGGACTGGTGTCCATACGGGTGGTCGTAAAGTCTGCAATCTTCTTAATTCCAACGATCGAACCGATTGTTAATTCACTGTCAAACTTATCGATTGTCGTGACACCTTTGATTTTTAAGAATGCCCCTTTTTTCAGATTGCCAAGAAGCTCATCCCTGTCTTCATTTCTTGTAAATATTTTCAGGACAATGGAATCCGTAAAATCTGTGACCGACATGATAATGATTGTCTTTTCGTTACGGATCTCCCTCGTCTCAACCGTCATGACCTGACAGCGGATGGTAACTTCACCCATCTCACCCACGATTTTCTCCAATGGGATGGTTTCTCCATCCTCAATATCACGACCGTAAATTACATCCGGATTATCGGATTTTTTACCTCCGCCAAAGCCACCACCATCATAACGTTTTTTAAACTCTTTCCGCGGTCCGTCGTATGGTTTTTTTGCAGTATTTCCTGCACCATTTGCAGATTTTGCATCGTTTTTTGCAGGTTTTACGGCGTTTCCACCACCTGTAGAACCACTGTCTCCAGATGTTGTAGTCTGACCGGAAACTGCACTTTTTTCATTGGCATCTGAAGCAACTGCAACTGTCTCTCCGTCCTCATCCTTCAAATTGATATTTTTTAATATGTTTTTGATTTCAAACTGAATCTGAAGATCACTGTTTTTCTTGTATTTGCTCTCCTTTGGCTCCTCAAAGTCGAGGTCAACAATCAGGTTCATGCCACAGCGCTCACACACGATTTTCTCTAAAAATTCCACAATTTCATGGGAGCGTGTCTGTGCAATGATCGTATTTTCCAGCACAAGATGCAGATGACTGTCATCCGTAAATTCCATTTTGGAGGCACGGAGCAGATTGTATTCCATCAGACTGTAGGCTTTTAACTCTTCTAAAATACTGTCCTTATACATATCCATCAGCGTGCGGGCGGTATACTGCCCGGAGAGCTCATACTTTTCGATAATACGGACATTCATCCGTTTTCCCTTAAATATCTGCTCCTCAATGGATTTTTCTAACTGCGTAATGTTATTTTTATGTATAAGATGACTGCCCAAAAGATAGACACGGATATGATCTCTCTCATGATTCATCCCTACCTTGGTAACTTCCATCTCAGATAAAATTTTCTTCATATCCCCGGACACATCCAGTGTCGGAAAGACATCAAAAAATAGTTTTGCCATAATTATTCATTCCAATGTAACAGTTCATAGCGGAGTGCCTCTAAAAGTTCTGACTCCGGCACTTTTTTGAATACTTCGCCATGTTTGATAATAAGTCCTTCTCCGATTCCACCGGCGATTCCGATATCTGCCTCTTTTGCTTCTCCCGGACCATTAACAACGCATCCCATAACGGCAACTTTAATGTCAAGAGGAATGTCGGCAACCATATTTTCTACCTGATTGGCCAGCTGGATCAGATTGATCTGTGTTCGTCCACAGGTAGGACAGGATACTACTTCCACACCGCCTTTGCGGAGTCCAAGTGTTTTTAAAATTAATTTGGCAGATTTGATCTCCTCTAATGGATCTCCTGTCAGGGAAACCCGGATCGTGTCACCGATTCCCTGATGTAAGATCAATCCAAGTCCGATGGCTGACTTGATATTACCGCTGATGATCGTACCGGCTTCCGTGATCCCGACATGCAGCGGATGATCGGTCTGGCTTGTGATCAGTTCATGTGCTTTCACACACATCATAACATCCGAAGATTTAATACTGATGACAAGATTATCATATCCCATATCTTCAATCAGTTTCACTTTATCCAAAGCACTTTCTACCAGTCCCTCAGCCGTCACTCCATGGTATTTCTCCACCAGATCTTTTTCTAAGGAACCACTGTTTACCCCTACACGGATTGGAATGTTGCGCTCTTTTGCGACATCCACCACTGCCTTTACACGCTCCGCGCTTCCGATATTGCCAGGGTTGATGCGGATTTTGTCTGCTCCATTCTCCATTGCTGCAATTGCAAGACGATAGTCAAAATGAATGTCTGCAACGACCGGAATCTGCACCTGTTTTTTAATCTCCTTTAATGCCTTCGCTGCATCCATCGTAGGCACTGCACAGCGGATGATATCACATCCGGCAGCTGTAAGCTGATTGATCTGTGCGGCAGTTGCCTCCACATTCTCGGTTTTTGTATTGGTCATAGACTGGATCAAAATCGGGTTGCCGCCGCCAATGATGCGGTTGCCGATCTTCACTGTTTTTGTCATTGTTCTTCTCCCTTTCGTATGATTTTCTTATAGGCAATTGCGAAACTCCTCATAATCTTCTTTCAATTGTTCAAAATTAACAAAATTTTCGAAAACACGCTCTCGCTACGTGTCGCTGGTAACGGTACTAAGAAGCCAGACACGATTAGCATCGTATCTGCCTTCTAAGTGCCGACCGCTCCCCAGTGTTTTCTCAAGCTTTTGTTAATTTT